>OATE01000370.1_pt1 | contig 14568 bp, 9 predicted proteins | sample 1475901 | NCBI WGS metagenome assembly OATE01 (sample SAMEA2579944, study PRJEB22360) | human gut metagenome | reverse complement strand
AGAAGCCGCACCAAGCGCGATGCCGCCATTGGTGAGGTCGTAGCGTTCGCTGACATAGAGTGAACCAGTGATTTCAGCATCGGCGGCAAGATCAGCATATTGGCGGATCAATGCTTCGGTGGAAGCCTTGGAAGCCTTGTTTTGGCCGAAGGTAAAGAACGCGCCTTTATCGCCGTAGTACTGGGTGTTCAGCGCAAAAGATTTATCGTAGGTGACCGTATCGGCAGCAGTGCTCTTACCGATGGCTGCAGCAGGCGCAGCGTTCTTGACGATAACGGAGCCGCCATTGTTGTAGACCGAACCGCCCTTGATGGATTCGAACGTGAAGACGCCATTAAGAGCTTCAATCTTGCCGGAGGTATTGAGCTCAACCGCTTTAGCGAACGTGACCGTTCCCTTCGTCGTCAGCTGGCTATTATCCGAAACAGAGACTTTGTTGTTGACAGAGACGGGAGCGTACGAGAAAAGGTCATCGTCTTCGGCACCAAACATGACGCCGTCATTGTCATCATTAACCGTGCTGTTGATGGTGATCGTCTTATCCGCATCAACGCCGGTAATGATTTCACCATTGACGCCGGTAAGCTGCAGGTTGCCGGAAATCGTTACGTCCTTACCCTTCACATCGTCGCCCGTGAAAGCAAGAGCGCCGACAGTCGTGTCGTTATTGACCTTTGCTTCAGTTGTGCTGTTGGTAACAGTCGAATTAAAGACCACGAGACCGTCAACGTCCGAAAGCTTATGGTTGGAACCGTCCTCATTCTTAGCAAGCGTGCCGTTCTTGATGATGAGTTCTTGATCCTTTAAGAGAGCCGCATACTTCTTGAGATCCTCCAGAGAGTATTCACCCGTAATGGAGGTTTCAACCACAGACCCCGTGCCTTTGAGAGCCTTATTGGCGAAATCAGTAGCCGTCCCATCTTTTTTAACGAGATTGCTGATGCCGGTCAGGAGGTAACCGTCGTTCGTTAACGTGCCCGTATCGACTGCCGAAACCGTACCGAGGGTAAGCGTGCTGCCGTCATTAATCGTTACCGCACCATAGGTGAGGTCAAGGTCAGCAATCGTCAGCTTGCCAGTCTTATCGTCGGAACCGATGGTAAGGGTTGAGGCAGTGTTGTCGCCAGTGGTGACTTTCTTAGAAGAACCGAATTCAACCTTGTTGAAAGAATAGTCGCTGGTGACCGTGATATCGGCCTTCGTCTCCGAACGTCCGATCTTCAGATCGCCTTCGTACTTGGTGCCGGCAACCTGAAGTTCACCGCCCTCGAGGTTAATCGTACCTGCATTGATCAGGAGACGATCACCTGCAAGGACATTGCCGTCTTTATCCTTACTGCCAATCTTTTGACCGTCATGGCGAGAATTGAGCGCATCAAGATTGAGGACGCCATTATCAGCAACAGTGATTTCCTTCCACTTGAAAGTATCTTGTGTGTAGGTCGTGTTCAGGACGCCATTTTTTTCAATGGTAATTGTGTTAGCTTCGAGAACACCCTTGCCAGCGTTTTCAACCTTACCGCCTTGAACCGTAAGGGTGGTTGCCGTGAGAGCACCGGCATTTGTAACCTGACCGCCTGTCACAGTGGCATCGACAACCGTCAGCTCCGCACTCTCAGCGTTGCTGATACTGCCGCTCTTGATGGTCAAATTACCCGTTGCAGAACCGGAAAGCGGACCGAAGGAAAGTTTGCCCTGATTGTCGAAGGATGTACCGTCAATCGTTGTCTTAAGCGCCTGGACATTCAGGGTGCCCTTATTCACGACGGTGCCGCCGGTAAAGTTCACCTTGCCGCCGAGGGTAGAGTAGGCACTGTTCCAGTCGTTGCCGTCACGCGTGTATGTCGAGATCTGCAGCGCTGCATCCTTTGCAACGTTGATGGAGCCAGCCGACATCTCAACATTCAGGGAATTGACGACGTTCTTATCCCCCTTAACAGCATTGAGTTCAACGCCGCTCAGAGCGATTGTGTTGCCCGTAACCGTATTATCGGTATCGTTCGAAAGGCCTGTGATGCCGCCGTTGTCGAGGGAAAGCGTACCCCCGGAGAGGGTCATCGTGTTATAGATCTTTTTATCGACACTGCCAATCCAAAGACGAGCATTTTTAAGCGTAACATCGCCGCCCGTCATTTCGAAGGAATCGTATCCGCCGAGATTGGTCTGAGCCTTCGGAACATGATTGCCATCCGTTGAGGCATTCAGATCCCAGTTGTTGGTGTCACCAGTGAGGATGACCGTGCCAGACTTGATCGCAACGCCACCAACATTTAGACCAGCGGAATTGCCAGTGATCGTGAGTTTACCGCCGTCGACAGTGACAGTTGAGGTTTTGGCCGTATAGTCAGCGGCGTCCCCTTCGCCCCACTTGCCTTCAACGGAGGTCGTAACTTCTGTAGTCTGATCAGAGCTGATCGTGACGTGCTCAACCGGGCCGGTTAGTGCAGTGGCACCGACGCTTCCAACGAGGGAGGCCGCGGCGAGAGCGATAACGGTCTTCACAGCCTTGCCCTGATAGGAAGAAGCCTTTTCGCTCGTCACGACGACGCCGCGTGTGAGTGACTTGGCAACTTTATAAGTGCGATTCATTTAGGGAGTACTCCAAGAGTTTTCTGGTTGACTCAACGGTTTCGAATGAAGTCGAAGAGTTGTGCACAAGCACTCAGGGCATCCTAAATGTCGAGAAAACATAGGGGGGGGGTTATCCCTATGGTTGGCTTTCTAATAGATTGTTTGCCGGCAAATTTGGAAAACTGGTATATGGCGCGAAAACCCTTAATTGAGCTTGTGTCATCAGAACAACACGGAAAATCTGTAAACGATCTGTTAGTTCAACCGTAAACGCATGTAAGCATCCGGTCTCTTCAGGAAGGCGGCAAAACGAAGGAGGGGGTTTCATAACAATGCTTTCCGCTGACCGTGAGTTTTATTCAGCACGGTTGGGCGCAGTCCCCTTTGAGTGAGCCGTAAAACTGCCGCTTTCCTCATGGCGGTGTCAGAATGTGCCTCAACGAGCTCCTCGTCTGCAAAGAAGACGCATTTCTGTTTCTGAGCATTAAAGAGATGAAGGAGCGGAGATTGATGAAAAAGGATTCATGTTATGAAGCTTAAAAACCTTTTTGCCGCGGCGGCCGTCGCGGCCGGACTGTGCTTAACCGGCATGTCTGCAGTTCAGGCTGCTCCGAAGATGCCTGAGAGCATTTCGATCACCTATGTGAAATCGCCCTTCAATCTGCAGAACATTGTGATGAAGGAGCGCGGGATGCTCGAAGATGCCTTCAAGGCCGAAGGCGTCAAGATCAATTGGCGCGTCATTAATTCGGGTGCCATTCAGGGTCAGGCTATGGCGTCTGGCGACTTAGACTTCTCCGCGGTCATGAATACGGCTAGCGTGCTGATGGCTGCCGGTGCCGGCAACCCCATCCGTATTGCTTCCGGTGTGGGGCACCCGCAGAAGATCTTTGCCATCATCGGCAAACCCGGCACGGACTATTCCATCAAGGATCTCAAAGGCAAGAAGGTCGTGGGACCTAAGGGCACGGTGCTCCATCAGCTCCTCGTGGCAGCGCTCAAGAAGGAAGGCATGACCATCAAGGACGTGGACTTCATCAGCATGGATCCTGCCAAGGCCATGACGGCGGTGCTCTCCGGTTCGGCTGACGCGGGGCTGGTCGCTGCGGGCCTCATTATTAAGGCAAACGCTGAAGGCGCCAAAACGATTACGACGTGCGAAGGGCTCGTCGAACCCAATCTCGTGATGGCAGTTCGCCAGGTTTTTGTTGACCAGTATCCGGAAGCTTACGAACGCGTGGTTGCAACGAATCGCGCTGCTTTGAAGTGGATTCGCGAACACAAGGCAGAAGCGCTCGCCATGGGAGCCAAAGAGCAGGGCATTTCCATTGAAAATGCCGAGAAGCTCTATGACTGGTCGGGCTTTTATGACGTCCTGACTGAAGCTGACGTCAAGGGGCTTGCCGCTGATCAGCAGTTCCTCATCGACAACGGCATGATGGAAAAGGCGGTGGATGTCCGTTCGCTTATTCTGCCGGGCGCGATGAAATAACCGCCTAATGAAAAAGCGAATACAGCGTTTCGCTGTTGCTTTACTGCAGTTTTAGGCCTCAGCAATCGGCTGCTTTGACGCGAGTCGGGCAGCTGATTGCGGACGAATTGAGCGAATTTCTAAACCGCCTTCAAAGGAAGGTCTGCTCGATTGGCCGGGAATCTTTAATTGGATTTCTCCAAGCGATTGGCCCAAGAAAAGGCAGCAAAGAAAGAGAGCAAAGAAAAAGGCTGAGTTTGGAAAAACTCAGCCTTTTATGGTTTCGTGGCAGGGGTAGTAGGATTCGAACCTACGAATGGTGGATTCAGAATCCACTGCCTTAACCGGACTTGGCGATACCCCAGCGAATGGTGCGGTCGATGAGATTTGAACTCATATGGATTGCTCCGCTACCCCCTCAAAGTAGTGCGTCTACCAATTTCGCCACGACCGCGAATTCCGTTCAGATTTTTTTCAACAGCTTCATCAGAGAGACCTGGCAGGGGTAGTAGGATTCGAACCTACGAATGGTGGATTCAGAATCCACTGCCTTAACCGGACTTGGCGATACCCCAGCGAATGGTGCGGTCGATGAGATTTGAACTCATATGGATTGCTCCGCTACCCCCTCAAAGTAGTGCGTCTACCAATTTCGCCACGACCGCGGCCTGATCAAGTTGTTTTCTGCTGATTTATTTTTGAACTGAGGCGTTCATCAGCAGAGGAAAAAGATTTTACCTGGGAATTTGGTTAACGGGGGACTTATTGGCATCACCAGCCATCCCCTGTTCTTGGGATGTAGGCTGTTCAATGGTCGAAAGAACGCCGCCTTCGGGCTGTGCGGAGCGCTTGTTGAAAGCGCCGGACGCGAGGGTCAGGGCGATCGTCGAGCAGAAGAAGACCGTAGCGGCGATGGCCGTTGAACGCGAGAGGAAGTTGGCGCTGCCGGTGGCCCCGAAAACAGAGCCCGAGGCGCCGCTGCCGAACGCGGCGCCGAGGTCGGCGCCCTTGCCGTGCTGCATCAGCACGAGGACGATAACGACCACGGCCGAAATGATCTGCAGAACGAGCGCGATGCTAAGCAGGAAATGCATGGTGAAAGAAACCTTTATGGAAGGTGTGGAAATGGGGTTGATGGGAAAACGAAATCAGAACGCGTTGGCAATTGTGAGGAAGCTGGAAGCCTTTAGCGCTGCTCCGCCGACCAGTGCGCCGTCAATATCGGGCTGTGCAAAGAGCTCGTGAGCATTTTCAGGCTTGACGCTTCCGCCGTAGAGAATCGGCGTTGATGCGCCGCCCTTGGGAGACACTTCAACGAGCCGAGTGCGGATGAGCGCGTGGACGGACTGAGCGATTTCAGGCGTAGCGGTTTTGCCGGTGCCGATGGCCCAAACGGGTTCATAAGCAACAGCGAGAAGATCCTCAGGACGCACGATGGTGAGGACGGCATTCAACTGACGAAGAATCACGGAAGGCGTAGCGCCGGTTTCCCGCTCTTCGAGCGTTTCGCCCACGCAGACCACCGGCTTCAAGCCCGCCTTGACCAAGGCCAGTGCTTTCATGGCCACGCGGTTATCGGTTTCACCGTAAAGCGTCCGCCGTTCCGAGTGACCGACGATGGCACAGCTCATGCCGATGTCGTGAAGCATCCCGGCGGAAATTTCGCCGGTAAAGGCGCCCGCGGGATTCTCGTTGACATCTTCGGCGCCGACTTCAAGATGGGTGCCGAGCGCACGCAGCGCAAGCTCTCCCAAATAAACGAAGGGGGCGCAGACGACGGTTCGGCAGGCGGGTCGGGGAGACGAAAGAAATTCGTCCGTCCAACGGGCATTGGCCTCCCGTGAGCCGTTCATCTTCCAATTGGCAATGACGATGCGGTCGCGCATAGTGCTAGTTCTGGTCCTCGATGGCTGCCGCAGATAAATTCTGCGGTGCTAGAGCGTTGTTTCAGTAGGTTGAAGGGGATTTTAGCCGCTTAAACGTTGAAAGGTCCTTAAAGGGCGCTTTCTCAGCTTCCGGAAAGCGGCGAACGCCGGCAGGCGTTTTCCCGCATGTTCCCCTTTGGCAGGGAAGGCGCGGAAAAGCATCCGTACCGGCGCTAAGCGCAGCCGTCGCTCATGCGGGTGCCCTAAGAAAACACCCGCGGCGACAGATGCCTTACTTGTTTTCGCCTTCTTCGCGCAGAAGCGCCTTCATGGAAAGACGCACGCGGCCCTTTTCATCGGCTTCGATAACCTTGACGCGGACCTTCTGACCTTCCTTGAGGTAGTCAGAAACAGCATTGACGCGTTCGTTGGCAATCTGGCTGATGTGAAGGAGACCGTCCTTGCCCGGGAGGAGCTGAACGATGGCGCCGAAGTCGAGGAGGCGCGTAACCGTGCCTTCGTAGATCTGACCGGCTTCCACTTCCGCGGTGATTTCTTCGATGCGGCGGCGGGCTTCAGCAACGCGGGCCATATCGGGCGAAGAAATCGTGACCATGCCGTCGTCTTCCACGTTGATGGTCGTGCCGGTTTCTTCCGTAAGGGCGCGGATAACGGAACCGCCCTTGCCGATCACGTCACGGATCTTTTCCGGATTGATCTTGAAGGAAATCATGCGCGGAGCAAAGTCAGAGAGCTCCTTGGCGCCGCCGCCGGCCATTTCATGCATGCGGCTGAGGATGTGCTGACGGCCGTCGTGAGCCTGAGCGAGCGCAGCCTGCATGATTTCGGGGGTGATGCCTTCGATCTTGATGTCCATCTGGAGCGCCGTGACGCCGTTTTCGGTGCCGGCTACCTTGAAGTCCATGTCGCCAAGGTGATCTTCGTCGCCGAGGATGTCGGTGAGCACGGCGAAGCGGTTACCTTCCTTGATGAGGCCCATGGCCACACCGGCAACGTAGTCCTTAAGCGGCACGCCGGCATCGAGCATTGAGAGGCAGCCGCCGAAGACGGAGGCCATCGACGAGGAGCCGTTCGATTCGCAGATTTCAGAAACAACGCGAAGCGTGTACTGGAACTCTTCGGGCGAGGGCAGAACAGCCTTCAGGGCGCGCTTAGCGAGACGGCCGTGGCCGATTTCGCGGCGCTTGGGGCTGCCGACGCGGCCCGTTTCGCCGGTTGCGAACGGAGGCATGTTGTAGTGCAGCATGAAGCGGTCGTGCTGTTCTTCGCAAAGACCGTCAATGATCTGTTCATCCTGCTTCGTGCCGAGGGTGGTCGTGACGAGAGCCTGCGTTTCACCGCGGGTGAAGAGCGCAGAGCCGTGGGTGCGCGGGAGCACGCCCTGGCGGATTTCAATCGGGCGAACCGTGCGGGTGTCGCGGCCGTCGATGCGGGGTTCGCCGGCGAGAATCTGCGAGCGGACGAGGTGGGCTTCGAGTTCGAAGAGGATGCCGTTCACTTCATTGGCGTCCGGCGCTTCCGTGCCGGCGGCTTCAGCATCGGCAGCGAGCGTCTGCTCGACGAGGGCATAAACCTCGCGGAGCTTTTCAGTGCGCGGCTGCTTGGAGCGGATGGCATAGGCTTCGTGGAGACCCTTGTCGGCGATTTCGACGATACGGGCAATGAGCGCCTCGTTCTTCGGGGCGGGCTGCCAATCCCAGGCGGGCTTGCCGGCCTTGGCAACGAGTTCGTTGATCGCATTGATGGCGACCTGCATTTCGCGGTGGCCGAAGACCACGGCGTCGAGCATCGTCTTTTCCGGGAGGATGTCGGCTTCAGACTCAACCATCAGCACGGCGCGCTGGGTGCCGGCAACCACGAGATCAAGGCGCGAGGTCTTGAGCTGTTCGGTTGTGGGATTCACGACGAACTTGTCGTCGATGTAGCCCACGCGGCAGGCGCCGATCGGGCCGCGGAAGGGGATGCCGGAAACGGCGAGGGCGGCGGAAGCGCCGAGCATGGCCGGAATGTCCGGATCAACAGCCGGGTCGGCCGAGAGAACGTGAATGATGACCTGCACTTCATTGAAGAAGCCGTCCGGGAAGAGCGGGCGGATCGGACGGTCGATCAGACGGCTCGTCAGCGTTTCCTTTTCGGAGGGCCGGCCTTCGCGCTTGAAGAAGCCCCCGGGGATGCGGCCGGCGGCGTAGGTCTTTTCAATGTAGTCAACGGTAAGCGGGAAGAAGTCCTGACCGGGCTTGGCTTCCTTCTTGCAGACAACCGTCGCGAGAACGACCGTGTCATCCATGCGGCAGATAACAGCGCCGGTGGCCTGACGGGCGATTTCGCCGGTTTCGAGCGTCACGTCATGATTGCCGAAACGGAAGCTCTGAGTGGTCTTATTGAACATCGTCATCGGGAATGTTTCCTTCTGAAGAAAGTCCTTTCGCTGACGTCTTCATGTCCGGTCTTCACCGCAGGATTACTGCATATCAGAAAATTCCTGCGGCACGCTGCGGTCTGAGGGTTCTCAAGGTTCCCAAGAGCACTCAAATCGCAACGCGCATTCGAAGGCGATTGGAGATGAAGGGGTATTTCGTCAACGATTGGACAAGGGGTTATAGATGCGACTACGGCCTGTCGAAAATCGGCAGGCCGTGGTCAGGTGAAACTCTTTCTCGCTTACTTGCGGAGGCTGAGCGTATCGATCAGCTTGCGGTAGGCGTTGAGATCCGTGCGCTTGAGGTAGTCAAGGAGCTTGCGGCGGCGCGAAACCATGCGAAGCAGGCCGCGGCGGCTGTGGTGATCCTTGGCGTGCACCTTGAAGTGCTCGGTAAGGTGGTTGATGCGGGCCGTGAGAAGAGCGACCTGGACTTCAGGAGAGCCGGTATCGCCTTCGGCGCGCTGGAACTTAGCAACGATCTCAGACTTGGTCAGTTCAGACATGGATATTCCTGTCAAAGATGAAAGAACTTGCGGACACGAGCGTTGTGACTCGAGCCGTGAAAGCGGGCATTTTAGACATCGAGCGAGCGACGTGCAAGCGCAACGGTCTTTATTTTTTTATTCGCTCGATATCCAAAACGAAATTAAAGGAGGGTCACCGATCGTCGGACTTGCGGAAACGCTTTTCAAGCGCAGCGACGAAGCGCGAAATCGTGAGCGTGAGCGTGAGGTAGATGATGGCAACGCAGGTCCAAATTTCAAGCGTGCCATAGGTCTCAGCAATGATGAGCTGCCCGGAGCGCGTGAGTTCTTCAAAGCCGATCACCGAAACGAGGGACGAATCCTTCAGCATGGCAATGAATTCATTGCCGAGCGGAGGAATGATGCGCTTAAAGGCCTGCGGCAGCACGATGTAGCGCATGGTCTGCCCGTAGGTCATGCCGAGCGAAAGACCGGCGCGGAACTGCCCCTGAGAGATGGACTGAATGCCGCCGCGGAAGATTTCGGCAATGTATGCGCCGGAGTTAAGCGAACAGGCGGTAACAGCTGCGACAAACGGGTCAATGCGGTGGCCGATGATATTGGGCAGCGCAAAGTAGATGATGAAGATCTGAATGAGGAGCGGCGTGCCGCGGATGCAGTCGACGTAGATCTTGGCGGGAAGACGCAGGAGCGGGGACTTGGAAAGCTGAGCAAGGCTCGCAACGAGACCGATCAGGAGGCCCAGGCCCACGGCAAGGGCCGTGATTTCAAGCGTCAGACCCGCGCCTCGCAGAAGGAGCGGAATGCTGTGGATGATTAGGGAAAAATCAAATTCCATGGCCTTCGTGGTGTATGAATGGGGGTTGATGAATGAGTACGGTGCTCTATTTCAGCTTCGGGCAGCCAGTGTGAAATGAGCTGCAGGATTCTACACAGATGTAGTATCACGAACGCGGTCGACCGGCTTTCGATCGACCGCGTCGTGCGGAATACGTTAACGATTCAATGACAAAGCGCAAATACGGGCGCTTTGATCGTTTGAATTATTCCTGGAACCACTTCTTGTAGATCTTGTCGACTTCGCCGGAAGCCTTGAGTTCTGCGTAGGCCTTGTTGAGTTTGTCAAGCAGAGCCGTGTTGCCCTTCTTCACGCAGAAGCCGAACTCTTCAGCATCGGCGATGTAGGGCGGAATCGTGAGCTGCTGGGCAGCCTTGGGCTGATTCTTAAGATAGTAGGCGAGCACGGGGCGGTCGAGCACAACGGCCGAGGCGTTGTGCGAGAGCAGATCCATGAAGGCTTCGCTCGTCGTATTGAAGCTCGATACCTTGGCGCCCTGAATGTCTTTGGCCTTATCAGCGCCCGTCGTGCCGATCTGGACGGCAAGGCGCTGGTTCTTCAGGTCGTCGAACGTCTTGAACTTTTCTGCGTCCGTGCGATGGATCAGCATCGAGAGACCGGATGTGTAGTAGGGCGTCGTAAAGTCAACGCGCTTCTGACGTTCCGGCGTGATGGAAACGCCGGCAGCAACCACATCAACATTGCCCGTCATCAAAGCCGGGATCAGTGCGTCAAAGCCCATGTTGAGAATCTGCACGTCAAAGCCGGCTTTCTGACCCACTGCGCGGATGAGGTCCATGTCAAAGCCCGTGTAGTCCTTCGTCTGCGTGTCGAGGAATTCAAACGGCGCAAAGGTGGGTTCCGTGCCGACGCGAAGCAGGTCGCGTGCCTGAGCCGCGGCGGACCCGATTGCAAGAGTGGCGGCAGCGCATGCGCAAAGGACGATTTTCTTGAACTGCATGATGAATGACTTCTTTTTTGAGTTGAAGGATTAAGGGCGCTGCGGCGTTCAATGGCGGAAATTTCCGGTATGCGGAGTCCGAGCGTCGTCACTTAAATGTGAGGTTCAATGCTTTGCATCTTAATCAGCTCGAAGAACTTTGAACGCCTTGCAGATCTCTGCGGGGCATAAAAAAACACGCGCATTTGCCGAAACCCTTGTAGCGGGTTGTTTGCGTGAAGATTCGTTGAAAGAATGCGCGGGGAGCGTCGACAGCAAATATCAATATGTCGACAAAAAAGACTTGAAAAAAGCGCAGGCTTTCACGAAACCTGCGCCTCGATTTGCGGCTTGACTTGCGATTGATTTTTTTATGCGCTCGCTGCTGCGTCGCTCTTTTCTGCGGGTTCAGCCGTTTTGCGCCAGGCAGGCGTTGCCTTGGCTTTCTTTTCTGCAATATCCAGAATGCGTTCGTGTTCAGCGAGCTCTTCGGGGGAGGCCTTAATGACGATGCTGGCATCGAAGGCAGGCATTGGGGGAAGGTTGTCAATGTCTTCGTTGACGAGCGTAAGCGTGTCCTGTCCGCGTGAAAGCGACAGATAAACCTCAGCGAGCAGCTCCGCGTCGAGCAGAGCGCCGTGGAGCGTACGGTTGGAGTTGTCGATTTCGTAATAACGGCAGAGACTGTCAAGACTTACCGCACGGCCAGGCAAAAGCTTTTTGGCGAGCTTCACCGTATCAATAACCTGACAATAGTCGGAAATCTTTCCGCGGCCGCAGCGGCCAAGCTCCATATCGAGAAAGCCGGTGTCGAATGCTGCGTTGTGAATGACGAGTGTGGAGCCTTTCACAAAATCAATGAACTTATCGGCGATTTCGGCAAACTTCGGCTTGTCCTGCAGGTATTCCGTCGTAATGCCGTGAATGGCGACGGCCTCTTCAGGCACCTCGCGTTCCGGATTGACGAAAATCTGCAGATGATGTTCATCAGTGCTTCGCATCATGCGGCCTTCAATGGCAACGCAGCCGATTTCAATGATGCGGTCGCCGTTTTGGGCGTCCAGGCCCGTCGTTTCCGTATCGAGCGTGATAAGGCGGTTGGGTGAAGCCATGGGAGATCTCCTCCTGAACCAAATGCTGAAGCCGAGTACGAAAAAGCCCGGCACAATTTTTTGCCGGGCTAGCGTGCTGGAGCGGGCGAAGGGAGTCGAACCCTCGTCATCAGCTTGGGAAGCTGAGGTAATAGCCGTTATACGACGCCCGCGTTTTACAGGGTTTTGAAGGAGGTCTGCTAGCTCCTCTTCCTGTGAGGGAGGAATTATGCCCCAAAGAGGTCAATTTTGCCAATTGCCAGCATTGCTTCCATCCGAGGCCGATCAGATCTTTGGGCGACAGCGTGGCGAGCGGCGACAAAAGATCATGACGCCAAGCCGTTTATGAAAATAATGGCTATCCCTAGTTTGGGGGCTTCGGCAGATTAAAAATAGCGAAGGAGGTCAGTGCGCTATTGCACCGAAAGCGATTCGAAGATGATCGGCAAATTCGACTGCAGTCATCTCGCCTAAGTGAGCGTTGAAGCGGATGTTTTTCAGCCCCAGCATCTCTGTGCGGTCTGGGACGATGCTCCGGCATGCTCTCGAGGCAAGCTTTTGGTCTTCACACTTGCGAAGAGTCTTTGCAGCCTGATGCGGGGCAAGGCCCAAGGCACTGGCACATGCATTCGATCTCAAAAACTTCGGCAGCGCTTTGCCCTGAGTCTTAGAGATTCAGCGCGGCGGCGTCCCGCTGCACTGGGGGCTGCGGACAGTTGGCTAATCAGCCAGCTGACACGAAAACAGCGCGAGGTTTCGCGCTGTTTGAGATGATTCCGATGAAAAGGACTTGGAAAGGAGGAAGCACTGGCTCCCGCTAATTTCGGCTAAAGCGGCTCACCATCTTTGCGAAGGATTGCAAGATAGCTCTCATAAGCAAATACTCGACTGCGGTGTTTGCCTGTCGTTTCTTGCAGGATGCCGAGTTCAGCAAACTTCATGATCAATTTGGATGCTGTCGGAAATGACAGTTTAAGTTGTTGTGCAGTTGTTTTAATTTCGATGATTGGTTTGTGTTCGAGATATTCCAAGAAATTCAGCCAGCGCTGCTGGGTGGATTGTCTGGTTGTTGCATTGACAATCGTTTGAGAGTCGTTGTCATGCAAGTCACGCAATTTTTGAATGGAGCTGATCGTATCCGTGAGCGCAGCACTGGCGGCAATCAAGAAAAATTTGATCCATGATTCGTAGTTTCCGTCCTGTCGTACAGCCATCATGCGGGCGTAATAATCTCCTCGATGGAGCTTCAAAAAATAGGAGATGTAGAAGAGAGGAGAAGTGAGTACTTTGGCGTGGATGAGATACAGAAGAATCAGTAATCGTCCAATACGTCCATTGCCGTCCAGGAAAGGATGAATCGTTTCGAATTGATAGTGAATCAATGCGGCGTTGATGAAAGGATCAAGTCTCGGCGGTTCCTGATGGAAAAACTTTTCCAAATCAGATAAAGCTTGATGCATGTCCTCAAGATTCGGAGGTACATAGCTAGCTGTGGTTAAGGAGCAGCCTGTTGGACCGATCCAATTTTGAGACGATCTAAATTCTCCCGGATTTTTGTCTCGGCCGCGGCTATGGGTTAGCAGCACCTGATGCGTTTCGCGCAAGAGTCTCATGCACAGCGGGAGCCCTTTTGAGTTTGAGTCCTTCATTTGCTCAACAGCAAAGAATATAGCCTCAGCGTTGTCAATCACTTCAGTGACATCACGGTTCGCGTTCCTATCAATCGTTGGATCGAGAATGTCATCAAGAGTGGCCTGTGTCCCTTCAATTTGTGAAGAAAAGAGCGCCTCCTTGCGAACGTACATTGCAAGGAATAAGGATAAGTCGGGAATGGAGGACGCTAGACCGTGCAGGAGACCAATGTCAGCGTAAATTTTGCATAGAAGGGCGGTCATCTCCCTGTCGATTACAACCGGAGGTTCAGGAGGAAGAGGCGTAGGCTGGAAGGAAAAGAACGTTTGAGCTCCGGACAGGTTTGGACGCAACCGGCCTGAGCGTGCGGATCGACAAATCATTGCAAAACCTTTAATAAGAGGACTCGTTATTAAAGTTTATGCGAGAAATCTTTAATAGCGGAAGCGCTTATTAAAGATTTTGACTTTGCTGACCGCTGTGAACCCATCGAGGAGCTTGAATTGACATCCTCTCCGCCCAAGGACGGAGATTCCCTACTGAGTCCTTACGCGTTTTCAGGCGCTTGGGGATCTCTTCGGATGGGTTCCTGCTGCTGACCTGCGCGTCTCTTGCGAGAAGGCCGATTCACTTGAACTGCAGCAGTGGACTGCAGTTCCCCACAGGCTCTAAGGCGCTGCCCGCGCCTGAGTATGTTGTTTGCGGCCACGACGTCGGCGTTGCCCTCAAAACCGCACTTACGACAGCAGAATCTCGCCTGCGTCAAACGGTTCAGAGGCGATACGTCCTCACACTTGGGACAAGTGCGACTCGTGTTCGCCGGAGGTACGGCGAAAACCTCTCCGCCAAACTCCTCCATCTTTTGATCGAGCAGGCTGAAGAGAATTCCCCATCCCTGATCGAGGATGGCGCTGTTGAGGCCGCTCTTCTGCCTGACGTTTGTGCCGGGCTCCTCAAGGGTTCCTTTCGCCGAGGCGGTCATGTTCTTGATCCTCAGGTCCTCACGATAGACAACCGCGTGGTTTTTGCAGATGTCGGTCGTAAGCTTCTGAAGATGATCACGGCGCGTATCGGCGATCTTCTTGTGGAGCTTGGCGATTTTTTTCTGTTGTTTCTTCCAGTTTTTGCTGAACCGCACCATGCGCTTAAGGCGCCGCTGCATTTTGGCGAGCTTGTCCTTGGAGCTGCGAAAGGCATCGACAGGAAGATAGATCTTGCCGTTCGAGAGGGCG
>OATE01000367.1_pt1 | contig 14711 bp, 11 predicted proteins | sample 1475901 | NCBI WGS metagenome assembly OATE01 (sample SAMEA2579944, study PRJEB22360) | human gut metagenome | reverse complement strand
ACTCGCGACCTCAACCTTGGCAAGGTTGCGCTCTACCAACTGAGCTACTCCCGCATTTCCAGCGAAGAATGCGAATTATACGAAGCTACGGGATTTTGTCAAGCAAACGACGGTATTCACGTACTGTTGAGTGAGTTCCCGATGCGGAGGACCGCATCAGACTTTAAATGCCCGCTTTCTTCTGGACTTTACTGCCCAAAACGCAGAGCGCCGCCCCCACCATGAAGGCGGCGCTTTCCCCTTGAACGGTTCCTCAGAAGTTCGCCAGGTCGTTAAGCGCTTCACTCATGCTCGGGTGCGTGAAGATGAAGTCGCGCAGGAACGTGTACTTTTGTCCCGTCTTCATGGCCACTGCTACGGTGTTGATGACTTCCCCGGCCTCCGGTCCAAAAAGCGTGCAGCCCAAAATCTCCTGGGTGTCAGCATCCACCACGATCTTAAAGAGCCCTTCGGCCTGATTGAGCGTTCTGGCACGCGGGATTGCCGCTACGGGCAAGGTGTTGACCTTAATGTGCCGCCCTAGAGACTGCGCCTCTTCGACCGTAAGCCCGATGTGCGCGAGCGGCGGATCAATAAAGACCGTTGAGCTCACGGGGTCGCGGTCGGAAATCCTGCGGTCTCCGGTCCCATAAAGACTGCTGCACACAATGCGGAAGTCATCTAAGGAGATATAGGTGAAAAGCGGCCCGCCCTTGACGTCGCCCAAGGCGTAGACCTGCGGGTTGGTGGTGCGCAGGTGTTCGTCGACCACGATGGCTCCGCGCGCATTGACTTCAACGCCCGCTTTTTCAAGTGCCAACGCTTCAGTGTTCGGACGGCGGCCAGCCGCCAAAAGCACCGCGTCCCCTTCCAGCCGAACTTCTTTTTGGGCGGCACGGTCTTCATAGACCACGGTGCCGCCGTCAATCTGGGTCACATTCACATGCGTCTTAAACTGCACGCCTTTCTTTTCCAAAATGCCCTGCACGGCTGCGGCAATATCCCGGTCTTCGCGCGGCAATACTTGGGGCCCTTTTTCGAGCACCGTGACCTGCGTACCAAAAGAGGCAAACATTGAAGCGAATTCGAGCCCAATGTAGCCTCCGCCGACGATAGTGAGACGCTGCGGCAGTTCCTTGAGGTCTAAAAGCGTCGTACTCGTAAAGACGCGAGGATTACCTGTAACGCCGGGGAGATCCGGGATGACCGTTTCCGAACCCGTATTGATAAAGATCTTGGGCGCCTCCAAGGTGACCGCCAAATCCTTGCCGCGTACCTCGACCGCATTTTTCCCTGCAAACGAACCCACGCCCAGGAAGATAGTCACATTGGGATCGTCGGCAAGCTTTTCATAGTTCTTTTCGCGCAGAAAGCTTACAACGGCGTCTTTTTGCTCCATCGCCGCACGGAAGTATTCCTGCTTTTCCTTCCAGGAACCATCACGGCGCGCAAGGTGTGCCGAATGCACGAGCGTCTTTGTTGGGATACAGCCGATATTGATGCAGGTGCCGCCATACATCTTCTCGGAGCGCTCGATCAGGGCGACCTTTTCGCCTTTCTTTGCCAAGAATCCCGCTAAGGTCTTTCCGGCCTTGCCAAAACCAATAATGATGGCGTCAAATTTCATGGTGTTCTCTGTCTTTGCCCGCGGGCGTTGGTTCGATGGAATCCATCGTAGGAGAAACTACTGTTGGACACTGATGATTATCAAGCGTGCGGACGGAGCCTCCTCTGCCCAGATTGTTACTGTCTTTGTTAGCCGAGCCCTAGTGGATATCCTGACGCTCCCGAACCATTTCACTGATATCGCTCTGATCATCACCCCTCCTCTTGCCTTTGGACTACGGCACAGCACGGTGCGCCACGAAATGCAATGGGATGGAATACACCGGCGCATTTCAGATTCGAGAGGGACTTTAGTTTCAATTTCGGCTTAACCCAGCCTTTAACGTCACGCCCGATCGGGCGCAAAGTCGCCCCGCTTATTCATTCCTAATGAGATCCCAAAGAAAATCCGAAATCTCTTGCCCCTGCTGGGCTGCAGTTACCTCCTCGAGTATGCCGGGACCGAATGCACCACAGAGAATTTTGGAGAAATCATTAAAAAAATCCCGAACCGCTAAGATCGGCTCGGGATTTTGGTTTGGTCCCAGAAACGGGAATCGAACCCGTACGCCCGTTTAGGGGCGGCGGATTTTAAGTCCGCTACGTCTACCAGTTCCGTCATTCTGGGACCACATACGAAAAAAGGGAAACTGCTCAGTGTTTCCCTTCTTTTGTATCTGGAGCGGGAGACGAGTCTCGAACTCGCGACCTCAACCTTGGCAAGGTTGCGCTCTACCAACTGAGCTACTCCCGCACGCTCCGCTTGGTGTTCCCTTAACTGCAGTTCGAACAGAATTCGATGGAGCGGGAGACGAGTCTCGAACTCGCGACCTCAACCTTGGCAAGGTTGCGCTCTACCAACTGAGCTACTCCCGCACTGAGAAAATTAATTTTAATGAAAACCCAAAATAAGTCAAGACAGCCCATCAGAACGGCTCTACATATAAATGGGAGCGGGTTATCACCTATCTTTAGACTGCTGAGCAAAAAATCGGGACTCTCCGAAGAGAATCCCGATTTCGCACTAACTATCTATTCAGGCAAAGCTGATTAGAAGATGCTGATCGCGAGGAAGCCCAGAGCAACCGAGAAGACGATCGCGAGGACACCCGGGATGAAGAAGGCGTGGTTGAACACCCACTTGCCGATGCGGGTCGTGCCGGTGTCGTCCATCTGGACCGCGCCCAGAAGGGTCGGATAGGTCGGCAGAACGAACAGAGCAGACACAGCAGCGAACGAAGCGACGAGCATGCCGGAATCGCCAGGGTTGGCGGCGGTGATGCCGAGCGCCGCAACGATGGCCGGAGTGATGGCCTTAGCGGTAGCTGCCTGCGAGTACAGGAGCATGGCCGCGAAGAAGAACACGACAGCAAGCAGAGCCGGATAGGCAACAACGGTGTCAGCAGCGAACGTCTTGATTTCAGCCGTGTGGCCGGACACAAACGTGTCGCCGAGCCAGGCAACGCCGAGCACGCAGACGCAGGCAACCATACCGGACTTGAAGACCGAGCTTTCAGAGGCGATATCAGAGATGTCAACCTTGCAGCAAATCGTGATGAGCGTTGCAACGAGGAGCATCAGGGACATGATGGCGGCGTCACGAGGAACAATGACGGGGCTGATCAGACCGATGGCCGGCGAAATAGCGGACGCATAGAGCACCACGAAGAGCACGCCGATCAGGAAGATGCCGACGGAGCGCTTGGCAAAAGGCTTGAGTTCCGTCTGAGCGGCACCCTGACCAATCTTGACGAGACCCTTGGCAAGACGTTCCTTGTAGACCGGATCGCTGTCCAGATCCATGTTCTGGATCTTCGTCATGACGAAGGCCGTCAGCATGCAGCCGGCAAACGTGGTAACGAGCCAAATGCCGATCAAAGCCGGGTAGGACCAGCCGAACGGTTCAAGCACGCCGGACATGTAAATCACGGCTGCGGAAACCGGAGAAGCGGTAATGGCGATCTGCGAAGCCACGACGGCGATCGAGAGCGGGCAGCAGGGACGAATCTTCTGTTCCTTAGCAACTTCAACGATAACCGGAATCATCGAGAAGGCCGTATGACCCGTACCGGCGAAAATCGTCAGCACATAAGTCACGACAGGAGCGAGGTAGTTGATGTACTTCGGGTTGCTGCGCAGGATGCGTTCAGCAATCTGAACAAGATAGTCCAGACCGCCGGCGAGTTGCATCGCCGAAATAGCTGCGATCACCGATGCGATGATCAGAATCACGTCCCAAGGAATGTTGCCCGGCTTCATACCGAGAATCAGACCAAGTACGAGAACGCCGGCGCCGCCGGCATAGCCGATGCCGATGCCGCCCAAGCGAACACCGAGGAAGATCGCGCCCAAAAGGACGATGATCTGGAGAATGAGCATGATATCCATAATGCCTCCAGGCATGGATGAGAAACCCCGTCTGCCGCTGCTTCATTATTTGGCTCTATTGGCCGCTGCAGCTTGCATCAGAGGATGCGGAGACTGTCTGTCCTCGATCCCTTTACGGATATCTGAGTACCTGAGAATCCCGCTTTGGTGGTATTTGAACCTGCGGCCGTTCCGCTAGGAGCGACCGCAGTGTTCTATTTCCGGATCTTGCGTCCGGACGTCACCCGATTACTGTTCGAACTTCGGGTTGATCAGGTTGTCGTGCGTGAAGACCTTGTCCCACTGTTCCTGCGTGAGCATCTTCTTTTCGTCGACGATGAGTTCATGCAGGGACTTGCCGGTGAGGAAGCCTTCGCGAGCGATGTTCGCGCAGGGCTTATAGCCGAAGTGGGGCTTGAGAACCGTGATGATGCCGAGCGAGCCCATCACGAGGTCTTCGCAGTGCTTGGCGTTGACAACGATGCCGTCAATGCACTTTTCACGCAGAGCGTTGCAGGAGTTCGTCAGAACCTTCATCTGCATATACAGAGCGAAGGAGATGACCGGTTCCATCACGTTCAGTTCAAGCTGGCCGGCGGAGGCGGCAAGCATGACGGAGGTGTCGAGACCGATGGCGAGGAACGCAGCCTGATTCGTCACTTCCGGGATAACCGGATTGACCTTGCCCGGCATGATCGAGCTGCCCGGCTGGAGCTGGGGCAGAACGATTTCGCCAAGGCCGGTACGCGGGCCGGAGGCCAGGAGACGCAGGTCATTGCAGACCTTCGTGAGCTTGACGGCGAGGCTCTTGCAGGCCGACGAGAGGGCGACATAGGCGCCGCAGTCGGACGTGGCGGCGATCAGGTCATCGCTGTTGACGAACGGGATGCCCGTCAGTTCAGCGAGGCGCTTGACAGCCTTGGCCGGGTATTCCGGATGGCAGGTAACCGTCGTGCCGATGGCGGTGGCGCCGAGGTTCACGACCTTGAGGTGTTCCTGAGCTTCACGGATCGTCTTGATTTCGTCGCCGATCGTGGTGCCCCAGCCGTGGAATTCCTGAGCGAAGGACATCGGAACGGCGTCCTGCAGGTGGGTACGGCCCATCTTGAGGACATCCTTCGTCTTTTCTGCCTGCTTGTAGAAGCTGGCGACGAGGTCCTCAACGGCCTTCACGAGGACGTTGGAGCGAAGGATCAGCGAGAGGTGAAGAGCCGTCGGATACGTGTCGTTTGTCGACTGGCCGAAGTTGGCGTGGTCGTTCGGGGAGACCTTCTTGTCACCCTTCGCGAGGCCAAGGTGTTCGCAAGCGAGGTTGCAGATAACTTCGTTGCAGTTCATGTTCGTGGACGTGCCGGCACCACCCTGGAGCCAGTCAGTGACGAACTGATCGTTGTACTTGCCGGCGATGAGCTGGTCGCAGGCCCACACGAGCGCATCGGCAACATCAGCCGGGATCGTGCCGAGTTCCTTGTTCGTGAGCGCAGCGGCCTTCTTCACATAAGCGAAGGCGATGGCAAAGAACGGTTCCTGCGACATCGGCATTTCCGTGATGTGGAAATTCTGCTTGCCGCGCATCGTCTGGACGCCGTAGTAGACGTCATCAGGGATCTCGAGGGAACCAAGGAAGTCGTTTTCAATACGGGACATGTATATGCTCCTCAATATGTCCTAAGCGAGATTTCTGCGTTTGGGTCCGCTTTCATCCGCTTTGTGTTGAACCTTTGGATTCAGTCGAATTTCTAAGTAGAAACTCGTTGGTCCACCGAATCAAAAGGTGTTTTCTTTCGGTTCCGAGCTCTTCAAGCTAAGGGAATCTGCTTATCAGAGCTCGGGCACCTACCGAATAACTAAATATTACTGCGTAATCGGCTTGATGGGAATAGATTTCTTCTGCGTCGGCAGGACCTTATCGTAATTCCCCATACCCTGCTCAGCCATCTTGCGGCGGATGAAGGCGATCTGCGTCTTAAGGGGCAGATCCTTCGGGCAGAAGTCATGGCAGGCCAGCAGCGACATGCAGCCGAACACGCCGGACTCGTCACCGACCACTTCGTAGTAGTCAGCGTCGTTGCGTTCGTCGCGCGGGTCAAGGCGGAAGCGGGCAATCTTATTGATGCCCACAGCGCCGATGAAGTCCGGACGGACGCGAACCGTACCGCAGCCGGCAATGCAGCAGCCGCATTCCACGCAACGGTCGAGAACGTAAATGTCTTCGGCGAGCTGCGGGTCCATCGGCACTTCCTTCTTGCGAAGGTCGATTTCCTCGTTCTTCATGTGAACCCATGTTTCCATGCGTTCGGACATGTTGCGCATCCACTTGCCGGTGTTGACCGAAAGGTCGCCGATGAGTTCGAACGCAGGCAAGGGGGCGAGCGTGAATTCCGTCGGAAGGTCCTTGGTAAGCGTACGGCAGGCGAGGCCGGGCTTGCCGTTGATCAGCATGGCGCAGCTGCCGCAAATACCAGCGCGGCAAACGAAGTCGAACTGCAGGGTCGGATCCTGCTCGTTGCGCAGATCGTTGAGCGCAATGAAGAGCGTCATCGAGTCCGATTCCTGGAGCTCGTACGTCTGCATGTGCGGAACGCTGTCAGGATCCTGCGGGTTGTAGCGCAGGATGCTGATCTTGAGCATGCGGTGCTGCTTCTTAGCAGCGGGAGCGGCCGGGGCGGCGGGAGCCGCCGGGGTCTTCTGAGCTTCTTGGGTCATTTTTGTTACCAGCTCCAAATTAGTCGTTCAGCGGTTCGTCGATGCGTTCGTTGCGGCCCAGCAGGCGCTTGGGCAGCAGGTGCTGATACGGCATGATCGCGTCCTGAATGGCCCAGCGATCCTTGCCTTCGGCTTCCATCTTCTGACGGATAGCATCAACTTCAGCCTGACGCTTGGCAGATTCGGGGTTCTCGATGTAGTTCTTCACACCGTAGCCGCGGAAGCCCGGGGGAAGTTCCATCTTGCTGATGTCGAGCGGCTGATACGAAAGAGTCGGCAGCGTATCACCGTCCTTCCAGGTCGCAATCGTGCGGTTGAGCCACTTGACGTCATCGCGAACCGAGAAGTCTTCGCGGTAGTGAGCACCGCGGGATTCCTGACGATTGAGAGCGCCGTAAGCGACCGTCAGAGCGACGCGCAGCATCGAGCGGGTGCGGTAGGCATAGACGAGTTCGGGGTTGTTGCCCACGACGTCCTTGACCGGGATGTTGAAGGAGCGCTTGTAGAGTTCTTCGAGCTCCGTCACCGCTTCTTCCATATCCTTGCCGCGGCGGAAGATGCCGATCTTGGTCGTCATCACTTCCTGCATGCGGGTACGCAGCTTGACGGCGTCTTCATTGCCGGTGCACTTAATGAAGCCGTTGAGTTCGTTCTGAACCTTGGCGAGCGACTCGTAAATGATCGAAGTCGGGATGTCGATGCCGTTTTCGGACTTTTCGCAGAAGTCGGCGATGAATTCACCGACAATCATGCCGGCGACGACGGTTTCAGCAACCGAGTTGCCGCCGAGGCGGTTGAAGCCGTGCATATCCCAGCAGGCGGCTTCGCCGGCAGCGAAGAGACCTTTGAGCTGCGGAGATTCGCCGGTCGGGTTCGTGCGGACGCCGCCCATCGTGTAGTGCTGGGCCGGACGAACCGGAATCCATTCCTTCGTCGGATCAACGCCGAGGAAGTAGTGGCAGATTTCGTAAACTTCACGAAGCTTATGCTTGATGTGATGTTCGCCAAGCAGCGTGATGTCGAGCCAGAGGTGTTCGCCGTACTTGGTCTTGACGCCCTTGCCCATAGCAATGCGTTCTTCCATGCGGCGGGAAACCACGTCGCGGGAGGCGAGTTCCTTCTTTTCCGGTTCCACGTCCGGCATGAAGCGGTAGCCGTCAACGTCGCGGAGCAGACCTCCGTCACCGCGGCAGCCTTCCGTCACCAGAATGCCGGCCGGGAAAATGCCCGTCGGGTGGAACTGAATGGCTTCCATGTTCGAAAGCGAGGCAACGCCGGTGGTGAGCGCCAGGTCGTAACCCACGCCGTCGCAAATGACCGCGTTCGTCGTGACGCGGTAGATACGGCCGGCACCGCCGGTGGCGATGGCAGTGGCCTTGGCCACGTAGGCCATCAGTTCGCCCGTGATCAGGTCACGGACGATAGCGCCGTAGCAGCGCTTGCCGTCGTGAATCAGACGAAGCGCTTCAACGCGTTCGATCACCGGAACCTTTTCTGCGATGAGGCGGTCGGACACCACGTTGAGCATGGCGTGGCCGGTACAGTCGGAGACGTAGCAGGTACGCCACTTCTTCGTGCCGCCGAAGTCACGCTGATTGGCGAGACCCGCTGCTTCCTTGCGTTCGGTAATCGTGACCTTTTCACCGTTGATGATCACCTGACGGTCGCCCGGGGTGATGCGGCTCCAGGGACAGCCCCAGGCGGCGAGTTCGCGCACAGCCTTGGGCGAGGTGTTCACAAACATGCGGACGACTTCCTGATCAGCGCCCCAGTCCGAACCGCGGACCGTATCGCCGAAATGGACGTCTTCATTGTCGCCCAAGCCTTTGATCACGTTGCCGAGCGATGCCTGCATACCGCCCTGAGCGGCCTTGGAGTGGCTGCGCTTCGGCGGAACGAGGGAAAGGACGATCGAGTCGTGACCGCGGCGCTTGGCAGCAACAGCCATGCGGAGTCCAGCAAGGCCGCCGCCGATGACCAGCACGTCGGTGTAAATGATTTTCATGAGTTTTTCCTCGGAAATCCCGCCTATTGGGCGGGAGGATCGGAACGCAGCTCCTGTCTGCGCATCCGCCCAGTCTTCTAAGAAGCCCTGCGCCTGCCTTCTTTCGAGGCCGTTCGCAGAACCGCTCCGGCTTTTTGAGCCTATTCCCGTTGGTTTTCGCCGCCGCCGCCGCATCTGCCCGCGTTCGTCTGAACGGAACTTCTGTATTGGAAGCGGGGAAAACTTCCTATACAGGTCTTAAAGCGCATTGTCGACGTTCCGTTTCTGGGACTCGCACCCAAGGAGGACATCAAAACCCGAGGCATCATGATGAAGCCCCGCGGCTAGAACCCGGAAGACGCTTAGGGAGGGATGAAAACATCTGCGCCCAATTCACCTGAGTCGCTGTTCTCCTTCGAGCGGCTCAGTCAAACTAAAGGCATCCGAAGCCATTCCTGACGGCGTTTCTGCGGCAACCCGATCTTTTTTCCGGCAAACGGATCCTGAACGGTCTGCACAAAACTGTTGGGTCTCTAAGCTCTTCTACTTAGAAGTCTAACAACCTGTTGCATCTGGAACCACAGAGTTTTACGTTCAGACTGCGTTAATTGCTTATTCCAACGCAAAGAACCCGTGGATTTCCCTTGGCCTTCTGATCTATTTCTAACGGATAAGTATTGAGTCGTCGGCGCGCAGTTTAGCCGTCGACCTATCCCTAGAAATATTCGTATAAACCCCTAATAAAGCCTGACTTTTAAAGCGAAGCTTTTGTTCTGTCGAATGCAGAAAAATTCTGTTTTATTCCTTTTATTTCATATAAATAATAAAATCTTTAAGTCTCTATTACAGATAGAAGGGATCTAAAGCATTGATACTCTATTGTAGGTAGGTATTTACGTTAATAACACCATAGCATAACTCACCGAACAGATTGTTCGGTTTTACTTTACGAATATAAGTCTTTTTACCTATATTTCCTCAAATTTCACTTCTAATTAAATATTAATAAATTATTTTTAGAGATACATTTTATAAATCTCTTCGGAAAACCCTAACGAGATATGCCTTTCGACATTTCACTTAGATCGCATCATGGGTCATAAATAGTTTGTGCTTAACAACATTCATAACCAGGACCTCTATTAACTCCCCAAAATCGATAGAATCAAGCATCAGAACTTTTTTCCTAGATGCTCTCGGAAGCACCTACAAGAGGAGAACTCAAATGGCCAACCGTATCGTTCAGACTGATTACGCTCCCGCCGCCATTGGTCCGTACAGCCAGGGCGCCTTCACGCAGATTGCGCTTTACTGCTCAGGGCAGCTCGGCATTGATCCGGCCACGGGAAAATTGGCTGACGGCATTGAAGAACAAGCAACGCAGGCCTTCAAGAATCTGCGCGCAGTCATCACGGAAGCCGGTCTCACGATGGCCGATATCGTCAAAGTAACGATCTTCCTTACCGATATGGCCAATTTCGACGCTGTCAACAAAGCCATGAAAACCTTTGTGCCGGCGCCGTTCCCTGCCCGCTCCTGCTTTGCCGTGGCGGCGCTCCCGAAGGGCGGCCTCGTTGAAATTGAGGCAATCGTTGATCGCATCGGTCAGCCCTTCTGAGCGTGAAGGCCCCCGCACCCATGCCGCCGCGTCCTTATGCCCGGCCTGCCGCCGAATCCTCTTCAGCCGCCTCTGAGCGCCGAGGAGGCTCTCGTCCTGCGGGCGAGATCAAGAGCGGCAAGCTTGACCCGCTGCCGGTGCGTCTCAAGCGCTTGGGACTTGTCTCCGACTGGGATTTCGTGCTGCATCTTCCGCTGCGCTATGAGGACGAAACCCGCATTGATCCGATCGGTCTGCTGCGGGCGGGGGAAACGGCTCAAATTCAGGGTGAAGTAGTGCGTTCGAGCACCATTTCAACGGCCCGCGGTCCGCAGCTGGTGGCTGAACTCGCTGATCAGACCGGGAGGGTGACGCTGCGCTTTATCCACTATTACCCGACGACGCGCTCGCTGCTCACAATAGGGACGACGCTGCGGGCCTTCGGCGAACCTCGTCCGGCCTATTCCGGCGGACTTGAACTCATTCATCCCAAACTCAAGAAGCCCGTGGCCGGTGAAGATGCGCTTCCTTCGTCACTCACGCCGGTTTATTCGCTCGGCGAAGGGATACAGCAAACCTGGCTGAGAAAGCGTATCAACCGTGCGCTTCTCGATCTAATGGGGATGGATGATCCGCTGCCGGCGGAAGTTGCCGCAGCGCTGCAGCTGCCCGGTCTCAAAGCTTCGCTTGAATACCTGCACCATCCGCCTGCCGATGCGCCCCACGAACCGCTGATGAACCGTACGGATCCGCACTGGCAGCGGCTTAAATTCGATGAGCTGCTGGCCCAGCAGATCACGCTTAAACAACTGCGCGCAGCCGTGGGGCAGGAAAGTGCACCAGCACTCACCGATTCGGCCGCAAAGCTCACGACAGCCTTTCTCAATGCGCTGCCCTTCGCACTCACACGGGCCCAAACGCGCGTGTGGGATGAAGTCGCGCACGATCTTGCCGAGCCTCGTCCCATGCACCGCTTGGTTCAGGGGGATGTCGGCTGCGGCAAGACCGTCATTGCCGCCATGGCGGCGCTTCGCGCGATTGAAGCCGGACGGCAGGCAGCCTTAATGGCGCCGACGGAAATTTTGGCCGACCAGCATTTGGAGAGAATCGCCCGCTGGCTTGAGCCCCTCGGCGTAAAAATCGTGCGCCTTACCGGCCGCCTCAAAGCTTCTGAAAAAGCCGCCGCGCTGGCCGCTGCCGCGTCCGGTGAGGCTCAGCTTGTTATCGGCACGCATGCGCTCATTCAAGAGGGCGTTGCCTTCAAGGCACTCGGCCTCGCGATTGTCGACGAACAGCACCGCTTCGGCGTCGAGCAGCGCTTAGCACTCACGCGTCTCATGCCGGACGGACGCCGTCCGCATCTTCTGATGCTTTCTGCTACGCCCATTCCGCGCACGCTGGCAATGAGCTATTTCGCCGACATTGATGTATCCGTGATTGACGAACTTCCGCCGGGCCGAACCCCCGTTGCCACCAAGCTTGTTCGTCTGGACCGACGCGATGCCGTTCTCGCCGTTGTCAACGATACCGTCAGCAAAGGACGGCAGGTGTACTGGGTCTGTCCGCTGATTGAAGAAAGCGAAATGCTGGACCTGACGCCTGCGTCGCGATGCGCCGAAGAGCTTGCAGCCAGACTTCCGCACGTTCGCGTGGGTCTCCTTCACGGCGCAATGAGCGCAGCTGAAAAGGAAGCGGTGATGTCGGACTTTGCTGCCGGGCGCATTGAGCTTTTAGTCGCCACAACAGTGATCGAAGTGGGGGTCGACGTGCCCAACGCCACTCTGATGATTATTGAGCATGCAGAGCGCTTCGGCCTTGCTCAGCTTCACCAGCTTCGAGGACGCGTCGGCCGCGGCGGCGGAGCTGCCGCCTGTGTTCTGCTTTTTGACGGCAATCTTTCCGAAACGGGCAAAGAACGCCTGAAAATCATCCGAGAAAGCAATGACGGCTTTGAAATTGCCCGGCGCGACCTCGAGCTGCGCGGTCCGGGGGAATTTCTCGGTGAACAGCAGTCCGGCATGCCCATGCTTCAGTTTGCCGATCTGGATTCCGACGCTGAGCTCGTTGAGACAGCATCACGCACGGCCGACCTGATGCTCAAGCAATACCCCGAGCAGGCCGCGCGCCACGCCGCAAGGTGGTTTTCCGCTAAAGCGGAGCTCTTAAAAGCTTGACTGCAGCTGGTTAAGTACTGATTTTTTAACACCTTCCCAACATTTCCATCATGACACTCACTGAACTGAAATACGTTATCGCTGTCGCGCGGGAGCGGCACTTCGGCCGCGCCGCAGAAAGCTGCTGCGTGAGCCAGCCTTCCCTCTCGGTAGCTATCAAAAAGCTCGAAGAAGAACTCGGTGTCACGCTCTTCGAACGTCGTTCGAACGACATTGCCGTCACGCCCATCGGCTCTCAAGTAATCGCTCAAGCCCAGAAGGTGCTCGAAGAAAGCCGCCGCATCATCGACATTGCCCACAGCGGTCAGGATCCGCTCTCGGGACCGCTGCGCCTCGGCGTGATTTATACGATTGCGCCCTATCTTCTGCCTGAGCTCATCAGTGCGATGACCGTTGCCACGCCCAAAATGCCGCTCTTCCTTGAAGAGAACTTCACTTCTGAGCTGCTCAACAAGCTTCGCTCGGGGCAGATTGATGTGGCCGTCACCGCCAACACGCTCTCCGACACAGGCTTCATGACCCAAGAGATCTATGAAGAGAACATGGTCGTGGCCGCACCCGCGCATCACCCTTGGGTGAACCGCTCCTATGTGGGTCCCGATGAGCTCAAAGACCAGACGATGCTCCTGCTCGGCACCGGCCACTGCTTCCGTGATCAAATTCTCGGCATCTGCCCCACCATGGCGCGCTTCCAGGCTTCGGCCTCCACTGTGCAGCGCACCGTTGAAGGCTCTAGTCTGCAGACGATCTGCCACATGGTCGCTCAGGGCCTGGGCATCACCGTGCTGCCGTCGTCGGCCGTGCCCTATCTTGCGGGGCTTTCCAACACTGTAAAGATCATTCCGTTCAAGAATCCCACGCCGACGCGCCGCGTTGTGCTCGTCTGGCGCAAGAGCTTCACCCGCATGGCGGCGGTGGACGCACTGCGCGAGCAGATGAAGAAGCTTCGCCTGAATGGCTGCGTGCCGCTTAACGAACCCGCACTTCTGCGCTGATCTCGACGGCTTCGAGCACTCAAACCAAGGAATCCGCCATGACCGATGACCAGCAGCCGGCCCCCGGCGCAGCAGAACGCAGAAGGAGCACTGCTCGATCTGCTGCCGCCAAGCGAGTGCGCGGCGATTTCGTCGCTCAAATTCCCAAACGGTTTTCAGAAGGCTTCACGGAACGCATCGACCTCATCATTCGGATCGTCTTTATGGTCGTGGTGGCCGTCGGCTGCTACCTTGTGCTCGAACCGTTCCTGACAGCCATTCTGATCGCTGCCGTACTTGCAGTCGTAACCTGGCCGGTTTTCAACAAACTGCGCAGCGGCATGCGGCAGTCCTCTACCGCGGCAGCCTCGGTGATGGTTTTGTCGATTGTGGTGCTGGTGCTCATCCCGCTCTCCTTCCTGCTCGTCGCCTTGGCGCAGCAGGTGCCTCGCGGGGTGCAGGCCGCAGCGGCCTGGCTTAAGGACCCGCTGCCGATTCTCCAGGCCGTGCAGAGCATCCCTTATGCGGGCGATTGGCTTTACGGAGAACTCGTTTCAGCCATCGATCCGCAGACCTTTGCGCACACAATGCAGCGCATTCTCGAGCCGCTTTCCACGTGGGTGCTTAACGCCGCAGTCAATGTCGGCTCGGGCGTCATGCAGCTCGCCTTCGTGACTTTCATCGTGTTCTTCTTCTATCGCGACGGTTCGTGGTTTGCTGACCGCATTTCGGCCGTGGTTGAACGCGTTTCGGGCGGGATTGCCGAAGAAATCACCAAGATTCTCGTCAACACCACTCGTTCAGTGGTCTTCGGAATCGTGGGCACTGCCATTGGTCAAGGACTCGTTGCCGGCATCGGCTTTTGGATTGCGGGAGTTCCGGGCGTACTCATCTTGTCCTTTGCCGTCTGCGTGCTGTCTGTCATTCCAATCGGCCCTCCGCTCATCTGGCTGCCGGCAGCCGTCTGGCTTTGGAGCAAAGGGGAACTTGGCATGGCGGCGTTTCTCGTTCTTTGGGGAACACTTGCCGTCTCAAGCGTAGACAATTTCATCAAGCCGCTCTTGATTGCCCGCGGCACTTCAATGCCGATCGCGCTCATCTTTCTCGGCGTATTCGGCGGCGTGCTCGCCTTCGGCTTCCTCGGCCTCATCCTCGGGCCGCTTCTGCTTGCCGTCGGCATTGCGCTCTTCTCGGCCTGGCTTAAGCGCCCGGTCATTGCGCTAGCCAATGCTGCGGAGCAAGCCTCTGCGGCGGAACAGCCTGCGGCCGCGGACAGCGAAAAGCTTTAAGCCTCACGAAGCACTGCGGCGGCTTAAGAAGCCGCC
>OATE01000365.1_pt1 | contig 14908 bp, 9 predicted proteins | sample 1475901 | NCBI WGS metagenome assembly OATE01 (sample SAMEA2579944, study PRJEB22360) | human gut metagenome | reverse complement strand
AGCCAGTGAGTTTTTTTCGGCCGGCCGGGGCTTCAGCCGGCGCAGCCGAAACGGATGGGCTGCTCTTCTGAACCGGGCGCTTGTAGGCAGTGAACGCCTTAAGCTTCAGGCGCTCAACGTCGGCATCTGGATTTGGAGAATTGCGAAGATCGGCATAGAGGCCAAACTGCTCGAGCGCAAAAATATCGTTGTAGGCAAGCTTTTCGGCCTTCAGATCTGCAAGGATCACTGGATTAGCCAGACTTCCGTCGACATGGACGTTCCCCTTGGCTCTGCCGCTCAGCCCCGGAATCGTGTTGAGGAGTCCAGGCGCATCGAGCTTCATATCGAGCTTCACGCCCCGAAGCTCTTCAATGGATCCGGCTGCTGAAGCGGTGTTGCGGCCCAATAGGACGTAGAAATCATCCATTCGCCAATTCAGCCCGTTTTCGCCTGCTGCTGCCAAACGGAGTTCGAGCGGCGTATTTTGCTTGCCAATAGCCCCCTTTACCTGACTCTTGGCGCTGAAAGCAAAATTGCCCGCCGTTGTCAATGAGCCTGTTCCTGAGGCCTCAGCGACGAGTTTCAGCGGGAAAGAGACAACCCATCCGCCCAAATCGATATTGTCGGCCTTGAGCGTCCCGCTCCAGTCGAGATCTTTCGGCCACTCTGCAGATCCTGCAGCTTCAAGCCGTCCCAAGGGGGTTTCTGCAACGAAGCGGTCAATCCGAGCCCCTGAGAGTGTTCCCGAAAGGGCCGCATCAATCACGCCGGCAAAAGTCTTTTTCCCAGCGAGAATCGCTTGAGAAGCTGAAACCTCGGGCTTACCCGAGAGAGTGAATGAATACTTCCGGGCATCTCCGCCGGCGTGAAAAGCCAAATCACGAATGGTCCAGAAGGCATTTTTCAATGCTTCGGAAGCATCCGCGGACGCTTGTGCCGCACCAGCTTCTTGAAGCTGCGCAATCTTGTCTTTTTGCGTCTGGGCTGCCGATGCAGCATCCGGCGGCACAGCCCCTTTGGCCTCCGCTGCACTCTGAGCGGTTTGCTTTACGGCCAAAGCCGGGATCAAGAGCTCAGACGACGTCAGTGAGGCATTGAACGGGAGATACGGTTTAGACGGATCGGCTGAGAGTGAAAACGCCAGATCAAGAGCCCCTGCGGCAGAACCCGCGAGCTTAAGTTCGCCGATAACCTCTCCCGAAAGATCCATCACCAAAGTGCTCTGGGGCGACTTGAAACGGATGTCGAGCAGCTTTCCCCAAGGCTCGGCGTCCGCACGAGCTTCAAGGTGAACGGAAAGCGGCCAGGCATCAGCCAGTTTGGCCTCTGCGGATGCGCTGATGGAGAGTACGGAAGAATCAATCGCCGCGGCTTCAACCGAAAGAGAACCGTCCTTTTGAACCGAAGCGTTTTTAATTTCTGCTTTATTCAGCACCAAAGGTGCCAAACCGGGCAGCGCCTGATCTGCCGTCAGTCCGGCAATCTGCCAATCTGTCACCACCAGCGACGTCAGCTTGGCGTCAAGCGGCACGGCTACAGCGGGCAGCTTAGTGACAAAAGGCTTTTGGAGCATTTCATCCAGGGCTTGGGCAAAGCCTTGAAGAGCCGCTGCGGAGGAAGCGTTCGCTTGCGCCAAGCTGCCTGAGGCCGTTGGCAATTCATCAGCCTTAAGCGCTTTGGCCTCTGCGGCGGGAGGCTCCTCTGAACCCTTTAGAAGCGAAACTCGGCCGCCGGTCAGATGAATGGCATTCACAGTCGCCGCACTGCCGCCGAATTGAAATTCGGTCGCTTTGAAAGCATTGGAAGACAAACTGAAGGCGGGCGCTTCAATCATCACGTCGTTATAGGCAATTTCGGGCAGGCGCAGCTCGCCATGGATAAGTTCCGCCGAGGTCGTAAACTCACCCACCGTCAGCCGCAGATCGTCGATCTCGGTCCTGATCTGCCGGAGCGCCGCCTGCTCCAGAATGACGGAAAACGGCAGCTGCAGATCCGGCAGTCCGGCAGCATCGTCAGCAGGCACATCCTTCGAAGCGGGAAGTGCCGTTGTGTCCACTTTGATGTCGGCTCCGACAACCTCGAGCTTAGTGACGTGAAGGGAGTGCTCAAAAAGCGCCCGCCAATCCCAGCCGAGGTGCAGTTCATCAATCTTGGCCGAAATGCCCGCAGACATCCAGCCGATGCCCTTGACCGTCAGATCATCCCAAGGACCGGAGATCGCCTGCGCCTCAAAGCCCGGCACGAAACGGACAGCGAGATGAAGCGCCGCTGAACGACCGCTTTCCGTTCCGGCGAGCCAGGCCGCACCTCCTGCGGCAGCGGTCAAAACCCCTGCCGTGCCGATGAATGTCCACAATGCAAAGCGCAGCATCGGACGGCGTCGCTTCTCTGCGCTCTTGGGAACGTTCGTCTTCGGATCTGTAGTTTTGGTCGACATCACTCAAAGCTCCGGTCCGAGACCAATGTAGAAGGCAAATCCCTTGTGATCCGGATCGCCGATCGGACGCGCAATATCCAATTTCACCGGGCCCACGGGAGACTGCCAGCGAATGCCTAAGCCCGCACCCGTTTTAAAGTGCGTAGAGTCCAAGCGGTCCACCGCTTCACCCGTATCCACAAATGCCGCTCCCCACCAGGACCCCGTTACATTGAATTGATATTCAAGCGAAGCCGTGAGGAGGCGCTTTGCACCTCGAAGATCGCCCGATGCGTCACGGGGAGAAAGGGATTTGTAGTCATACCCTCGAATGCTGCGGTCGCCGCCGGCAAAAAAACGCATATCCGGAGGCACCTCATCAAAACTGCTTGAGGAAATCCAGCCGAAAGCGTAGCGGCCGATCAGTCGATGCCGCGCGGCATAACTGCGAATGATGGCGCCTTGGGCATTAAATGCCCAGAAGTTAATGTCCGACCCCCAAAGATCTCTGGCGATATCGAGCGAGTAGCGCTGAGAGTCTCCCCACATCGGCATGGAACCCCCGCGCGAGCGTGTGCGGTTAAACGCAATCGTCGGATAGATGAGCATTGTCGTGGCATCCGTATCGCCCTGCGTGAAGTTGTCGATCAGCCAGTGCAGGCCAATGGAGCGCTGCCAACCGTCTTCCATATTCCAATAGCGAGTCGCTGCCAATGAGGTCTGCATTGACTTTGTGTCATTCAGATCGGTGTGCTTGAGGCCGCCCTGAGCGAGCCAAAACTCTTCGAGCGGGCTCTTCTGCAGCGGCATTTTGTAGCTTGCATCCATCGTCTGCTCTTTGCCTGACACGGTTGAAGCGAGCGACAGACTATGGCCGCGCGAATTCACCCACGGCTTTTCCCATTTGCCCGTGAAGCGAGGACCCGCATCGGTTGAATAGCCGACACCCGTTTCAATAATGTTGCCTTTGCGCGGAGTGAGCGCCCCCGACATCGGCACGATGTGATTCTCGACGTCGGCCTGCTTAAAGTTCGGGGCAACGACGGCAGAACTGAACCATCCCGTATCGGCGAGATTCTCGTTTAACTGCGCGAGCTTCGGTGCGGCGTAAGGTTCACCATCCTTAAAAGGGACGAGCGGCTCAAGCATGTCAGTGTCAATTTGTCCGCCGGCAAATGAAACTGGGCCGAAATGCCATCGAGGACCCGAATCATAGGCGAGCCGCCAGTACGCTTCCCGCAGCTCTCTGGATACGCCGAGTTCGTTTTTCGTAAAGCGGCCTTGAAAATAGCCTTTGCGGGTCGCCATGCTCTGCACGGATTTCTTGAAGTCCTCATATTCACCGTGATTGAGCACGCTGCCCTTTTTCGGCAAATTCTTCCTGAGCGCAGCAAAATCCGGATCATTGGCTGCATCACCCTCGAGCGAGAGCTCCGCTCCCATCACTTTGACGGGGTCACCGGGCGTCACCACCACCGTCAGTTCGCGCGGATTGCGGCTGCCTTCTGCGGGTTTCGGCCCCCAAGAAAACTTCAGCTGCGGATCGTAATAACCCAAAGCCCGCAGTCCGGTGCGTACCCCGCTGCGCACTCGTGCTCGATAGCGCCCTTCGATGGTAATAGAGCCGATACCCATGGAAGCAAGCTGAGCTTCAACATTGCTTTTGAGGTCGCCCTGAAGTCCTTCAACCTTAACGGAAAAGGCGTCAGCAGCATGTACTGCAGTCGCTCCAAGAACGATGCAGAACAGGCCGACAAAGACTGCGGAGAGACGGATAGACGGCATCATGACGAGGCGTACGCTGCTAAATCTTGATGATTGGAACTCAAACAGGATTTCAAACGCCGCAGCTGCGGCACTGAACTGTTATCTCAGCGCTTTGCGCGACCAACGAGGCAGCGGCGAATCTTCTTCACCTGCAGCCCTGCGCGTAAGTTTGCGCGTTTATCAATTGTAGGAGAAAGGTGAAACTTCTCTTAGGCTGTGAAATTATTCAAGACAATTCTGTGAGGTTTGAACGAACAATAGAAAACCGGCCGAGCGTGCGTCTGTTCAATCCAGTACGCAGCCGCGGCCGGTCAGCTCGTCTACCGCGAACCGCTGAGACCAGCTTAGCCGGCCTACGGTTCGTGACATCAATCAAGCCTTCGGCGTTTCAGCCTTCACGACAGGTTTTGCCGCAGGTTTTTCTTCTGCCGTTTTGACTGCTGCAGCGGCTGGTTTAGCCGCCGGCTTCGCAGCGGGCGTCGCCGCAGGCTTGGCCGCAGTCTTGACTGCCGGCTTCTTCACCGGTGCTTTGCGGACTGCCGGCTTCTTAGCAGCGGGTTCGGCCTTGGCCGGCGCTTTGACGGCCGCAGCTGCTTTGACTTCGGGCTTCACTTCCGTCTGGGCCAGAGCCTTCACAGTTTTAGGAGCCGCCTTTTTAACAGCAGGCTTCACAGGCTTCTTTTCCGCTGTTTGCGCAGCTGCCTTGTTCTTCAATGCCGTTTGTTCCGTCTTAGCCGCCGCCTTCTTCACGGAAGCCTCTTTGGCTGCAGTCTTTTTTGCAGCCGGCGCTTTCGGCGTCTTGACGGATTTTTCCTCTGCTTTTTCGACCGCCTTCTTTTGGGCCTTCACCGCTTTGCTTGGTTTAGCGGCGACTTGCTCAACTTTCATTTTTTTCTGCGGCGTCACACTGTATTTTTCCGCAAGAAGCTTCACGGCTTCATTGAAGAAAAGCTTCACGGCTTCTTCGGGTGCAAGTCCCATTTTTTCAATGGCGGCTCGAAAACCGGTGAGCTCTTTTTCCGAAAGTTCAATCTTCGTCTTGATCTTGATAATGGCCATGAATCTTCTCCTAATACCTGCAGCTTCAGCACAAAACTGATTGTCTCAGGCGGTTGACTGTTGTCCGCTCGAAAATGCGGCATGCGCATCGAGCCTCCATCAAGAGCCTTTCCCAACCTGCAGCGTGATTGAAAGTGTCAATGCGGATTGAGAATCGCTTTGCTCATTCTGCCACTTCATTTCGGCAGCGAGAAGTCATGAACAATCAAAAAATCTCTTAAATCTCAGCAAAAGAAAACCGGCGCCAATCTCTGTGGAAGATCATGCGCCGGTTGACATCTACAGCGGCTTCGTAAGAAGCCATCTATAGCAATGTTGACAAGAAGACAGAGCTTTGTGCTCTGGAGTCCTCACTTCGTCTTCTTTTCACCCTTGCGCCACCAGAAAGGATCGTCTTGACGGACGGTTTCCTCGAGGAATTCACGCAGAAGATGAGAGAGAAGAACATTGTTCTTCGCGGCCAATGCTTCGGCCGCGGTCTTCAGTTCAGTTGGAAGGCGGCAGCTAATGACGCCCGTCTTTTTGGCGGGACGCCCGCTCTGGCTGCTGCCGTCAAGAGTCATGTCCATATTTTCGCTCCGTGTTTTGTACTCTGCCGGATCCTTTGAGCCGGCATTGTCAATGTCCGAGGCGCCGCCTCGGAGCAGTTCAAAATATTGGTGCGTCTCCACATCCCCCATGTAAAGCCGCACCACTCTGCTGGCAATCAATGTTGCCTTATCAGATTTAGAAGTAAAGATCAAATCTTTTTGTAGGCGGTCAACCATTTCAAACGCCGCATTGCGTCTTGCTCATTACAGGCATTAAGCACGCATTGTCTGAATAGTGTCTTCGGCCGCTTCCGCTACTTCCTCAGCGTATTGTGAGGCGCCCCGCGTGTTTTAGAAAGGGCTCTACCTCGGCAGGAGTACAATCAATTTGCAACCGAGCGTAATCAGATCAAGTCTTGAAATCCCTTGGGGCGCAAACCTTTCGCGTTTTCCGGCCGGTTTGCACTCAGTCGCGGTGCGGGTTTGGCATCGGTATTGACAATAAGAAGCTGCATTCACTGCCTCAATTGAGGCGCACAATTATTGACATAAAAAGTTGCAATTGATTCGTGTAAATACTGTGACTGAATAACAACGCAGATAATCAGCTGATCCAACCCCGCACCTTTCTTCTCAACCTCACTATTTAATAGTTACAACCCTATCTGCAGGCCGTTCTTCCGCCTGCTTTTCCCATGCCGCAAGTTCCGATCCGATCTCTCCTCAAAGTTCTGACGATCACCCTCATCATGCATGTCTGTTCAACGGGGATGCGTTTTACGGCCACACTGGATGCCATCAATTCAGGTGCGTCAACTTTCTGGGTCGGAGCCATGCTGGCTTCAATTTCGCTCGGTCCCATGTGCTTTGCCATTCCTTCAGGGCGTTGGCTGGATCGCGGCGGTCCCCGAGGTCCGCTTGCCGGAGCCCGCATCGGCATGATGCTTGCCGGCAGTTCAGTGCTTTTATTCCCTGCCGCTCAATACGGCATCGCTTCACTCTTTGCTGCGGCGACGCTGACGGGATTTTCCTTCATGCTCACGAATGTTGTCGTTCAGCGTCTCACGGGCGACGTTAGTACCCCAAAAACCAGACAACTTGCTTTTACGGCACTTTCTCTCACCACAGCCACCAGCAACCTCGCCTCTCCGGTAGCTGCCGGCTACCTCATTGAGCATTTTTCATATGCTGCAGTCTATATGTGGGCTCTGGGGCTGCCGCTCCTGCTTTCAATCGTCCTCCTGTTCCCGGGCATGCGCCGGCTGCTGAACACAGCAAGCCGCAGACGAAAAAAGTTTCAGGAAGCTGACGGGCAAACCAACAAAGAGCGCAGCGGATCTGCCATGGACTTTCTCAAAGATCCGCCGATGCGTGCCGTTCTCTGTGCTTCGGTGATGATCTCCATTGCCTGGGAAGTCGGCAATCTGCTGATACCGGTTTATGCTGACAGTGTTGGTTTGTCACCCTCTGAGATCGGCTGGGTGCTCGGCAGCTTTGCTTGCGCCACCTTCGTAGTGCGCTTCTGTACGCCCATCCTCCTGCGCTACGTGCTTGAGTGGCACATGATCGTCCTGTCGCTTTTCTTAGCGACGCTCGCCTTTGCAGTCATGCCGTTCACGCACAACCCGTATGCCTTGATGGCCGCTGCATTTTTGGAAGGTCTCGGGCTTGGTGCATCATTGCCCAACATGATGTCGCTCGTCTACCTCTTCGCACCGCCGCATCGAATCGGCGAAGCTATTGGCCTGCGCATCACAGCGCTCAATGCCGGCAAATCCATTTTTCCGCTTTTTGCGGGCTTTCTCGGCACGCTGATCGGCGCCGGCGGTTCCATTTGGGTACTGGCTGCCTGCACTGCGGGCGGTTTCGCTTATGCCGCCTGCGCAGCGAGCGAGGTTTTAAAGCGCATGCGGGCATTGCGTATCGACGGCGAATACGCGAAAAAGCCCGTGGCGGGCGACCCGCATGGCCACCAGGAACTCCATCGCTGACGACTCCGCACTTCTGCGCTTGTCTTATCGAGCACTAGGAAGCCCCCGCTTTCATCAAAATACGGCCGGTCGGTTTGGTCTGAACTGTTCGCTCACAACAACAGATGTCTACGAAATGCCGTTCAGCATCAAGTGAAGCGTTCCCGAATATTTGATGCATGTCGAATATCTTTTCAACTTAAGCGTTAAAGGGGTTTTCACCCATTAAGATGCCGGCATTCGACAAAGCCATGGCGCTCGCTTTAAGACGCCCCCACCGACCGCTGTTTCATTATTCCCGCCAATTTTCCGGCAGGCGGTCAACGCTTTACCAAGTTTTCTCTCATGTACAACCCGAAATCTCGCCGCGCGGACGAGTTCATCAACCGCGAGGAAATTGAAGCCACTCTGAAGTGGGCCGAAGAACACAAATCTGACCGTCCGCTGATTGAATCCCTGATTGACAAAGCCCGTACGGCCAAAGGTCTCACGCACCGTGAAGCCGCCGTGCTGCTTTTTTGCGATCTTGAAGACTGCAATGAACGCATCTTTTCAATCGCCCGTGAAGTCAAGGAAAAAATCTACGGCAACCGCATCGTTCTCTTCGCGCCGCTCTATCTCTCCAATCACTGCGTGAATACCTGCACCTATTGCCCGTATCACGCTAAAAATAAGAACATCGTCCGCAAGAAGCTCACGCAGGAAGAAATCACCCGCGAGGTGGTTGCCCTTCAGGACCTCGGTCACAAGCGTTTGCTGCTCGAGGCTGGCGAGCACCCCAAGTACAACCCCATCGAATACATTCTGGAGTCGATTAAGACCATCTATTCGATCAAACACAAGAACGGACAAATCCGCCGCCTGAACGTCAACATCGCCGCGACGACAGTTGAAAATTACCGCAAGCTTCATGATGCGGAGATCGGCACCTATCAGCTCTTCCAAGAAACCTACCATCCGGAGGAGTACAAGAAGCTTCATCCAAAGGGACCCAAGGCTGATTACGCTTGGCACACAGAAGCGCATGACCGCGCTATGGAAGGCGGCATTGATGACGTCGGCCTCGGCGTTCTTTTTGGTCTGACGCTCTACAAGTACGATTTCGTCGGCCTTCTGATGCATGCCGAGCATCTTGAAGCCGTCTGGGGCGTGGGGCCGCACACCATCTCCGTGCCGCGCATCTGCCCGGCCGACGATATTGACCCGCACACCTTCAGCAATGCCGTGCCCGACGCGATCTTCCTCAAGATTGTGGCGCTGATTCGACTCGCCGTTCCCTATACCGGCATGATCATGTCGACGCGCGAAAGCGCCCGCATCCGTTCTGAAGCGCTTGAACTCGGTATTTCGCAGATTTCGGGCGGTTCTCGTACATCCGTAGGCGGCTACACCATTGCCGACATTCGCGACATTGAAAATTCCGCCCAGTTTGAAACGAATGACCGCCGCACGCTTGACGAGGTCGTCCGCTGGCTCCTCGAGAATCACTACCTTCCGAGCTTCTGCACGGCCTGCTACCGCGCCGGCCGCACGGGCGACCGTTTTATGGAGTTTGCAAAGAACGGCGCCATCGCCGACTTCTGTCAGGCCAATGCCATCCTGACGATGAAGGAGTATCTGTGCGACTACGCTTCCCCCAAAACGCTGGTCGAGGGTGAACAAGTCATTCAGCTCGAACTCCCCAAAGTGAAGAATGAGAAGTTCCGCAATGCGAGCGTAAAACGTCTTGAACGCATTGCTCAGGGCGAACGCGACTTCCGCTTCTGACGTCTGGGCATCCAATCCACCCGTGCTTTATGTCGAATGCGCGGGTGTCCAATATGCTGTGCCGTCAGCACTGACAAATGAGCCTCCGAAAATGCAAGTCATCTCGGAGGCTCTTTTAGTCATTTGAAGGATTGGAATTTAAGTCATTACGGTTTCGACGGCAATCCGCTCGAGGCAGCGGCACCGTTTTTGGCGCCATCGACGATCTTCATTGCTGAAGTGATCATGGTCGACAGATCACCCATATTGCCCGGCACGATCAGCGTATTGTTGGTGCGGGCCAGCTCCCCGAACGCTGCAACATACTTTTCGGCCACCTGCAGGCTGACCGCAGTTGCGCCGCCAGGAGCCTGAGTAGCTTCAGCAATGCGGCGAAGTGCTTCGGCAGTAGCCGTAGCAATAGCGAGCGTTGCTGCTGCCTGACCTTCTGCTTTGTTGATTTCAGCCTGCTTGTCGCCCTCCGACTGTGCGATAGCTGCTTCTCTTGCACCGGTCGCGAGGTTAATCTGCTCAAGCTTGCGGCCTTCAGATGCCGCTACCACGGCACGCTTTTCACGTTCAGCCGTAATTTGCTGCTGCATTGCCTGCAGAATCACCGCCGGCGGAGTCAAATCCTTGATCTCATAGCGCAGTACCTTGACGCCCCAATTGAGTGCCGCTTCGTCAATCGCGGAAACAACCGACTTATTGATTAAGTCTCGTTCCTCAAAAGTTTTATCGAGCTCCATCTTGCCTACCACGCTGCGCAGCGTTGTCTGAGCAAGCTGAGTGACAGCAATAATGTAGTTCGAGGTGCCGTAGCTCGCCCGCTGCGGATCGGTAACCTGAAAGAAAAGCACGCCGTCCACGGTGAGCTGCGTGTTGTCGCGCGTAATACAGACCTGACTCGGCGTATCCAGCGGAATTTCTTTAAGCGAGTGACGATAAGCCACACGATCAATGAAAGGAATGATGAAGTTAAGACCTGGACTCAGCACGGCATGAAATTTGCCCAGGCGCTCTACTACCCAGGCGGTCTGCTGCGGCACAACCTTGATGCCCTGACTGGCAAACACGACCGCGACCAGCACGATGATGAGTGAAAGGATGAGAAATCCAGTTATTTCAATGGGCATGAGACTGCTCCAAACGATGTGCTGAAAAAATGTCGAAATCTGTCTTAGAAACGGCGGCCGAGCACGAGCTGCGTGCCGTCGACTCGGGCGATAGTCCAGCGGCCAGGCGTAAGCGGCTCATTTCCCTCTGGCCGGGCAACCCACGGTGCACCGCGGTATTGGACAACCGCAAGGCCGTCGCTGCCCACCACATCCACCGTCACCCATTGACCGCTGTCCAAGTGCTGCAGTTTGGCAGACGGATCTTTTCTCCCTGCATTTCGCCGGCGCACGGCGATGACGGAAAGGCACCCGCCAGCGAGCACTGCTGCGCAGACGACAAGCTGCATGGTGAAGTCAAGACCGACGGCAGCTCCAGCCGCCGTCGCTCCAAAAGCAAATGCAACAACCAAAAGATAAGCGGTGCCGAGGAAAATCTCCGCTCCGAGAACGGCGATGCCGGCGATGAGCCAGGCGATGGCAGGAGAAACCGAAAACATGTTTGTCTTAGAAAAGTCTGTCGAAAAACATGCCTAAAACGAGGCATCCGGACAGCGTACCGACGCTGCAGCGTTAAATCGCTCAGCGTTATCCGCATGTACGGAATCGAGTCTAGCACGCGTTGCCGATCGTTCTTCACAGGATCGTATAAATATGAAAAATCCCTTGAACTTCATGAAATTCAAGGGATTTCATAGACTCTGTACGCCGGCAGGAACCGGCGGATCAAGTCAAAAATGCGCGCGGCACTCGTCGATTATGAGCCGCGAGCCAGGCGACGCCAAGTATCCACCACCGTATCGGGGTTGAGCGAGATGGACTCGATGCCTTCATCCATCAGCCACTTGGCGAGATCCGCATGGTCGGAAGGTCCCTGACCGCAGATGCCGACGTACTTGCCCTGAGCACGGCAGGCACGAATAGCCATCGAGAGAAGCGCCTTCACAGCCGGATTGCGTTCGTCAAAGGTAGCAGCCACGAGACCGGAGTCACGGTCAAGACCCAATGCAAGCTGCGTCATGTCGTTGGAACCGATCGAGAAACCGTCGAAATATTCGAGGAACTGTTCGGCCAAAAGCGCATTGCTCGGGATTTCGCACATCATGTTGAGGCGCAGTCCGTTCACGCCGCGCTTCAGACCGTGCTGCTCCATGATTTCCGTGACGCGGCGGGCTTCTTCAACCGTACGCACGAACGGAATCATCAGTTCGACGTTGGTAAGCCCCATCTCATCGCGCACAAACTTCATTGCACGGCATTCCATTGCGAAGCATTCCGCAAAGGAGTTGGCAATGTAGCGGGAAGCGCCGCGGAAGCCGAGCATCGGATTTTCTTCAACCGGTTCGTAGTTGGCGCCGCCGATCAGCTTGCGGTATTCGTTGGACTTGAAGTCTGAAAGACGAACAATGACCTTCTTCGGATAGAAGGCTGCAGCGATCGTAGCCACGCCTTCAGCGATCTTGCGCTCGAAAAATGCCTTGGCCGACGGATAGCCCGCAGAAAGGCGTTCAACGGCATCTCGAAGCTCACCCGGGACATTCGGGTATTCAAGCACCACCTTCGGGTGGATGCCGATGTTGTTGTTGATGATGAATTCCAGACGAGCAAGACCCACACCCTGATTCGGAATGGACTGGAAGTCAAAGGCAAGCTGCGGGTTGCCGACGTTCATCATGATCTTGACGGGGATCTCAGGCAAAGCGCCGCGCACAACCTGTTCCGTCTTGACCTCAAGAAGGCCTTCGTAGATATTGCCCGTATCGCCTTCAGCGCAGGAAACCGTAACCTTGTCGCCTTCCATCAGGCGTTCAGTGGCATCACCGCAGCCAACGACAGCCGGGATACCGAGTTCACGAGCGATGATGGCGGCATGGCAGGTACGTCCGCCGCGATTCGTCACGATAGCGCTGGCGCGCTTCATCACCGGTTCCCAGTTGGGATCCGTCATGTCCGTTACAAGGACGTCGCCCTCAAGGACACGATCCATTTCTGAGGCGCTCTGCACAATGCGCACGACGCCCTGACCAATCTTTTGTCCGATAGCACGCCCCTGAACGAGCAGGCGGCCTTTGGAGCCAAGCGAGTATTTCGTCTGAACTTCCACGGACTTCTGCTGGCTCTTAACGGTTTCCGGACGAGCCTGAAGAATGTAGATCTTGCCGTCGGTGCCGTCCTTGCCCCATTCGATATCCATCGGGCGACCGTAGTGCTTCTCGATGATGCGGGCAAATTTGGCGAGTTCGATCACGTCTTCGTCGGTAATGGCGAAACGGCGGCGATCTTCCGGATCCACATCCACGGTACGAACCGTGCGGCCGACGGAGGCATCCGTTTCAAACTCCATGCGGATCAGTTTGGAACCAAGCGTCTTGCGGATGATCGGGAACTTGCCGGCATCAAGCGTGGGCTTAAAGACATAGAACTCATCGGGATTGACAGCGCCCTGCACGACGGTTTCGCCGAGGCCGTAGGATGCGGTGATGAAGACCACCTGGTCGAAGCCCGATTCGGTATCGAGCGTGAACATCACGCCGGCAGCGCCCTTGTCGGAACGGCACATGCGCTGCACGCCGGCAGAAAGCGCCACTTCAGCGTGCGTAAAGCCTTTATGAACACGGTAGGAAATGGCGCGGTCGTTATAGAGCGACGCGAAGACTTCCTTCATGTGATGCAGGACGGCATCAATACCGACCACATTAAGAACCGTTTCTTGCTGGCCGGCAAAGGAAGCGTCCGGAAGGTCTTCAGCTGTGGCAGAGGATCGTACGGCTACTGAAATATCACGGCCTTCACGCAGCCATTCGTAGAACTCGCGAATTTCCTTTTCCAGCTCGGCGGGGAACGGCGCACTTTCAATCCAACCGCGGATCTCAGCACCGGCAGCGGCCAGGGCCTTAACGTCGTCAACATCAAGCTTTGCAAGACGCGCGTGAATACGGTCTTCAAGACCGCCTTCCTTCAGGAAGAGACGGAAGGCTTCTGCCGTGGTGGCAAAACCGTCCGGGACACGAATGCCCGCGCTCGTAAGCTGGCTGAGAAGCTCGCCCAAAGAGGCGTTCTTGCCGCCGACGCGGTCAACATCCGTCATGCGAAGCTGACTGAAAGGGAATACGTAACGACCCTGTACCATTTTTATCCTCTGATCACCCGCTGAACAAGTCCTTCTTGCTCTCTTTGGCGGGCGCTTGTTTAGAAAACATGCGCATTCTACTCGGGCTTGCGCCCGGCTTGGTAGTCACACAAATATCGTTTTTTCTAAACAACAGCTTCAGCCGCACGATTACGCCGTTTGAAGGTTAAAATTTCGGCGCTTTTAGAAAATCGCCCATTTCATTCAGGTTTGACATGACTGACACGGAAAAGGCCAAGAAGACCCGACAGATCTTCATCGTGAGCGACGGCACTGCCATTACGGCCGAAACGCTCGCGCACTCCATCCTCACGCAGTTCCCTGACCTGCACTACCACCAAACGCGCATCCCGTTCGTTAACTCTGTCGAAAAAGCTGTCGACACGGCCCGCCGCATCAATGCCGTTGAACGCGAGGAAGGCCTGCGCCCGATCATCTTCACCACCTTCGTTGAGCCCGACATCATGCGTACGTTCAACGAGTTGGTCTCCGGCCACATCATCGACCTCTTCCGCAAGTTCGTCGGTCCGCTGGAAACGGAACTCGGCATGAAGAGTGAACACAGCATCGGACAGACGCACCGCATTCGTGATGATGAGAAGTATCAGCGACGCATCGCGGCAATCGACTACACGCTGCAGCACGACGACGGCCAAACCAACCGCGGTCTGGACGAAGCGGATGTGATTCTTGTCGGCGTCTCCCGTTCCGGCAAAACGCCGACATCGCTCTTTCTTGCCATGCAGTTCGGCATCAAGGTTGCAAACTATCCGCTCATTCCGGAAGATTTCGACCGCGGAACACTTCCCGAAGCGCTTCTGCCGCTGCGCAGCAAACTTTTTGGTCTTTCCATCGCGCCCGAACGCCTTTCCGAAATCCGCAATGAACGGCGCCCGGGCAGCCGTTATGCGAGCCTGCCCAATTGCCAGCAGGAGATTCACGACGCCGAAGATCTCATGCATCGTGAAGGCATTCGCTGGCTCAACTCAACGACAAAATCGATTGAAGAAATCTCTGCGACAATCATGTCTGAACTGGGCCTGGACAAGCGCAAAGCTTAAGACTGGAGCCCGCCGCAACTGCTGCACACCGCATGCAATATAAAAAATCCGCCGAGCGTTCATTCCGGCGGATTTTTTCCTGAACTCCCGGATAGCTGATCCATATTTATATTGATCAGCATCAATTTTGGC
>OATE01000345.1_pt1 | contig 15971 bp, 11 predicted proteins | sample 1475901 | NCBI WGS metagenome assembly OATE01 (sample SAMEA2579944, study PRJEB22360) | human gut metagenome | reverse complement strand
TCTGTCCGTTTCCGAAAATAATATATTTTGTTGTCGTCAGCGCTTCCAGCCCCATCGGCCCTCTCGCATGCAGCTTCTGCGTACTGATCCCGATTTCCGCGCCAAACCCAAATTCAAATCCATCTGTAAATCTGGTGGACGCATTGACATACACTGCTGCTGCATCGATCTCATCCTGAAAACGCAGTGCACTGTCATAATCTTTTGTAATGATCGACTCGGAATGTCCGGTATTATACCGGTTAATAGGACGAATTGCCTCATCCAGAAAAGCCACTGTCTTCACGGAAATAATGGCATCCAGATATTCCGTTCCCCAATCTTCTTCTGATGCAGGCAGAATTTCTGTGCAGACTGCTCTCGCCTTCTCATCTCCGCGAATCTCCACCTGATGGTTCTTCAGTCGTTTTGCAATTGCCGGAAGTGCCTGTTCCAATATGCTCTCGTGAATCACTAAGGACTCACAGGCATTGCACACACCCAAACGCTGCGTTTTCGCATTTTCAATGATCTCAGCCGCCATATTCACATCCGCACTCTCATCTACATAAATGTGGCAGTTTCCGGTTCCCGTTTCGATTACCGGAACGGTGCTGTTTGCCACAACAGATGCGATCAGTCCGGCACCTCCTCTCGGAATCAGCACATCAATGTAATCATGCAGCCGCATCATTTCTGTTACCGTCTCCCTGCTTGTATCCTCCACAAGCAAAATCAGATCCTGAGAAAGTCTCGCTTTGCGAAGTCCGGCCTTGATTACCTGCACGATTGCTTTATTGGAATTGATCGCATCACTTCCTCCTCGCAGAATCACTGCATTTCCTGTTTTAAAGCACAGACCAAAAGCATCTGCCGTTACATTCGGACGGGACTCATAAATAATGCCCACAACACCCAGAGGAACTCTCTTTTTTCCGATACGCAGTCCGTTCGGACGGTTTTTCATGGAAAGAACTTCTCCGATCGGATCTTCCAGCGCCGCAATCTGCCTTAGCCCTTCTGCCATTGCCTCAATCCTGGCTTCTGTCAGTTTTAATCTGTCCTGAAGTGCTTCGGACATCCCCTGTTCTCTTGCAGCCTCCATGTCCTTCTCGTTTTCTGCCAGCAGATCTTCTTTTCGCAGACATAATTCTTCTGCCACAAATTCAAGCCCTCTGTTCTTTTCAACGGTCGTCAGCTTTGCCGCTGCCCTTGATGCTTCTTTTGCTCTGCATCCCAATGTCTCCATATACGTTTCCATACAGTCTCCTTTCCTAATACCATCTAAACCTTCTTTTCCCGTTTTGCCTGTCTGCGGAACTCTGCCCGTTCAGGCGCCACCTCTTCTGACATCTCTTTCTGATGCTGCTCTGATAAAAACAACGTTCCTACTTTTTTGCCATTCATCACATCATTGATCGAATAAATATTATCCCCGTTTGCAATGATCATATCTGCCCCTGCTGCAGTGGCAATTTTTGCAGCCTTGATCTTAGTTGCCATACCGCCTGTCCCGCAGTCACTGGATGCTCCTTTTGCCATGTTTTCCAGACTCCGCCCGATCTTGCCGACCGTATGGATAAATCTTGCATTCGGATTTTTTCGCGGGTCATCTGTGTACAGCCCGTCGATATCTGACATCAGGATCAGAAGATCCGCATCCACAAGCCGGGACACATATGCCGCCAGTGTATCGTTGTCTCCGAAGTTCCCATAAGAAAGCTCGTCCACCGAAATGGCGTCATTCTCATTGACGATCGGGACAACCTGCATCTTAAACAACTCATCAAATGTCTGTTTTGCATTTTTGCGGCATTTGGCATTTGTCACAGATTCTTTTGTGAGCAGAACCTGTGCCGTGAGCTGTCCGTATTCGTTAAACAGCTTTTCATAGATCATCATCAGCTTCCCCTGGCCGACTGCCGCACATGCCTGTTTTTCAGACTCCGTCTGAGGACGCCTGTCCATTCCCAGGGCATTTTTCCCAACTCCGACTGCACCGGATGAGACAACGATCACTTCTTTTCCTTTATTCCTGAGATTGATCAAAATACGAACAAACTTCTCCAACTTCTCCAGATTGATATTTCCTGTTTCTTCATAAGTGATCGTGGAAGTTCCCACTTTGATCACAATCCTCTGCTTATTCAGCAGTATGTCTTTTCTGTCCATCTTTTTGTACCTTCTTTTTTCATTCCTGTATCTTCTATAAAATGTCGATCTGACACATCTTCATCGCCTCCAGCGCCTGCATGTGACTCTCCACCGTCACTCCTGCACAGCAGGACGCATCCACCTGTACGGGAACCTCTGGCAGAAACGCCTTACAGAGCATGGCATTGGAGATCACGCAGATATCTGTACAAAGCCCGATCAGCGTAATGCTCTCGATCGAAGTCTCTTCCTGGATCTGCTCCAGCTTTTTCACAAGCTCCCTGCTTCCAAACGTCACTTTATCAACAGGCGCCTCTGTCAGAAGATCCGCGATCTCCTGTCTGATCTGCCAGCCTTTTGTTCCACGGATACAATGTCTGACTGGAAGTTTTTTTCCTTCTGCCGTCTCCAGATAGTTCTCTTCGTGGGTATCTCTTGTCGCAAACACAGTTCCATCAAATGTCTGTATCTTTTTCACTACTTCAGGAACAATCCTTTGCGCCTCTTCTGTGCCCAGAGAACCATCAATAAAATCATTCTGCATATCTACTACAACTAATATATTCATACACATTCTCTCCTAATCCACAGTTTACAATACCCTTATTATAACTGATATTGGATCGCTTTCCAACAACATATTTGCATCCGCTCTGTATTCTCCTTTTTGTTTTATGCATACTTTTTGAATTTTATTGTATATTTTTCACTTTTTTCCATTTTTCTATTGCATATTTATGAATTTAGGTGTATATTACTGATTAGCTTCTAAAGCGTAACGGTTTTGTCATACACGATTGGCAACAACATATCAGACAATAGAGATTTTTTAAGGAGGATATCATTATGAGTAAAGAAAAAGTTGTATTGGCGTATTCCGGAGGACTTGACACGACTGCCATCATACCATGGCTGAAAGAGAATTTTGATTACGAAGTCATCTGCTGCTGTATCGACTGCGGTCAGGGCGAAGAACTGGATGGATTAGAGGAACGTGCAAAATTATCCGGCGCTTCCAAACTCTACATCGAAAACATCATCGACGAATTCTGCGACGACTACATTGTTCCATGTGTGAAGGCCGGAGCAGTCTATGAGAACAAATATCTGCTTGGAACTTCCATGGCTCATCCGCCGATCGCGAAAAAACTGGTAGAGATTGCCCGCAAAGAAGGCGCTACTGCAATCTGCCACGGTGCAACAGGAAAAGGAAATGACCAGATCCGTTTTGAACTCGGAATCAAAGCGCTTGCACCGGACTTAAAGATCATTGCTCCATGGCGTATGACAGATGTATGGACCATGCAGTCCCGTGAAGATGAGATCGAATACTGCAAAGCTCACGGTATTGATCTTCCATTTGATGCAAAACACAGCTACAGCCGTGACCGTAATCTGTGGCATATCAGCCATGAAGGGCTGGAGCTGGAAGATCCTGCATGTGAGCCAAACTACGATGACCTTCTTGTTCTTGGTGTTTCTCCTGAAAAAGCACCGGACGAAGGAGAATATGTCACCATGACATTTGAAGCAGGTGTTCCGAAAAGCTTGAACGGAAAAGAAATGAAAGTATCTGAGATCATCACAGAACTCAACAAACTTGGCGGAAAACACGGAATCGGAATCGTTGACATTGTAGAAAACCGTGTTGTCGGAATGAAATCCCGCGGTGTTTATGAAACTCCTGGCGGAACGATCCTGATGGAAGCACATGACCAGCTGGAAGAACTTGTACTCGACCGTGCAACCTATGAAGTAAAAAAAGACATGGGAAATAAAATGGCACAGATCGTATACGAAGGAAAATGGTTCACACCGCTTCGCGAAGCAGTCCAGGCATTTGTGGATGTCACACAGCAGTATGTGACCGGAGAAGTAAAATTCAAGCTTTACAAAGGAAACATCATCAAAGCGGGAACAACTTCCCCATACTCATTATACAGTGAATCCCTTGCAAGTTTCACAACCGGAGAGCTCTATGATCACCACGATGCAGAAGGATTTATCAACCTGTTCGGACTTCCTCTGAAAGTGCGTGCAATGAAAATGCAGGAATTAGAAAAATAAGATGAAATAAAAAGATGGCGAAAGCTCATACACGAACTTTCGCCATCTTTTTATTTGAAAGCAGCTGTTTATTCTGTCTCTCTGTCATTTGTCAGTTTTAATTGATCCAATACAAAGAACAGAAGTCCCATCAGCATTCCTGTCACACAGGCAAGTACCATTCCGGAAAGCTGGATCCCGCCAAATTCTACGGAAATTCCGGACAATCCTGTCACAAAGATCACGGATGTCATTGCCATATTTCTGGAACGACCGTAATCCACCTGCTCTTCTACCAGGATACGGATACCGGAAGTTCCGATCATTCCGTAAAGCAGGAACGAAATTCCACCGATCACCGGTCCAGGAATGGAATTGATCAGCATTGTCAGTTTTCCAATAAAGGAACAAATGATAGAAAGAACAGCTGCTCCTCCGATCACGTATACACTGTATACCTTTGTCATTGCCATCACTCCGATATTTTCCCCGTAAGTCGTTGTCGGTACAGAACCGATAAATCCGGAGATCATAGTGGAAAAGTTATCTGCAAAAAGAGAACGGTGAAGTCCCGGTTCCTTCAGCAAGTCTCTGCCGATGATCTTACTCGTCACGATCTGATGTCCGATATGCTCGGAAGCGATCACAAGAAGAACCGGCAGCACGATGACGATTGCCTCCCACTTGAATTTCGGTGCAGAAAAATTCGGAATTGCCAGCCAGGACGCCGTACTCACACTCGAAAAGTCGACAATTCCACAGATAACAGCGGCCACATATCCGGCAATGATCGCGATCAGAATCGGAATTACCGCAAAAAACTTACGGAATACCACTGATCCAAGCACTGCAACTCCTAAAGTTACAAGAAATACAATCACATTTTTCGGATCGATCACCTCGTCTTTTAATCCTGCATTGGATGCCGCAGTTCCTGCCAGCTCCAGACCGATCAGCGCAACAACCGGTCCCATGGCTGCCGGCGGCAGTACCACATGGATCCAGTCAGATCCGAACTTATAGATAATCAGCGCCAGAATGCAGCCTAAAAATCCGACTGCAACGAATCCACCCAGCGCATACTCGTATCCCCATTTGCTGATCACAACTCCTGCCGGAGCAAGAAATGCAAAACTGGAACCTAAATATGCCGGAGCTTTTCCCTTTGTGATCAAGATAAATAGCAGTGTTCCGATTCCGTTCATAAACAGTACAACTGCCGGGTTGATCCCGAACACAAACGGAACAAGCACGGATGCCCCGAACATGGCAAACATGTGCTGAATGCTCAGTGGAAGCAGCATCTTAAAGGGCACTTTTTCTTCCACCTGAATAATTTTCTGATTTTCCATTGAAAAATCCTCCCTATCCTTTTCCTTTGTAGTTTCAATCTTTCCTATTGTACCAGATTCTCCTGCCGATAACCAGACTTTGTTTTGAGAAATATTTAAAGCACTTCCTCAAGCACTCTTTTGACGTTCTGATACGAAAGCTTATCCAGCTGACGTTCCGTCATTCCTGCCTTTTTCAAAGCATCCCATACACACTCGATCTCTTCAATCCCGCGAAGCCAGTTCTGCCCTGCCTCAAATCCATCGAAATCTGTTCCCAGTGCCACAGAATCTTCGCCGGCTTTTTGCAGAATATGCATCCCATGCTTTGCAATATCCAAACCCTCCGCTGACCGATCGCTTTGTAAAAACTGCGGATAAAAATTAAGTCCCACAACACCTCCGCATTCCCCGAGTGCACAAAGCATCTCATCCGAAAGATTTCGCGGGTGCGCACAAAGTGCGCGGGCATTAGAATGAGACGCTATGATCGGTTTTTTGCTCAGCCGGATACAATCCCAAAAGCCGCCATCTGACAAGTGAGAAACATCCACCAGCATTCCTCTTTCGTTCATTTCTTCTACCACCTGTTTTCCAAAAGATTTCAATCCCTTTTGCATCTCCTGTGCATTTCTGCTATTCGGATATCCGATGCAATTTTCATAATTCCATGTCAGTGTGATCAGGCGGACACCTCTCTGATACAGTTCTTCAAGGCGGTTTCTGTTTCCATTTAAAACGCCGCCTTCTTCCACGGTCAGCAGTGCCAGATTGAGTTCCTCCCGTTCTGCATATTCTAACTCTTTTGCTGTTTTTATAAGCTTTAATTTCTTATTTTCTTTTGTCTCACGCTCCATACGGGCAATCATCTCGATCACCTTCTGGTATGCTTCTTCCCACTTTCCATCTGGTACACATACAAAACATGCAAAAAATTCCGCCAGCATTTTGGTCTGTTCCATTCTCTTTCGATCCACACAAAGACTGTTCTCCTCCAGCGTTTCTGCCGACAGCAGCTCACTCAATGTATCACAGTGCATATCGATCCATTTTCTCATTTTCTTCTCCTTTTTTGTTTCGGATTTACGTATAAGCGCTTCTTTTTTTACATATGCTAAAACCACCACTATTATATGACAGGAGACGCAAAAATGAAATCTGAATCTGCAAAACCTTTGATCGGCATTGTTGTCTGCGGATTGTCGGACAACCGCCAGTTTGTATCCAATCCTTATATTCAGTCTGTCCGGTATTCCGGCGGTATCCCCATCCTACTTCCGCTCATCCGCTCAGATTCCATGCTTGAACAATATCTAAGGCTGTGCGATGGCTTTCTCTTCTGCGGCGGAAATGACATCACACCTTTGTTATTTGGCCAGGAACCCAGAGAAGGCATCAGAGACACCAATATCACACTGGATCTGTTTCAGATCCGCCTGATGAAGCTGATTCTGTCTTCTGCAAAACCGGTATTTTCCATCTGCCGTGGAATGCAGATTTTCAATACTGCCTGCCAGGGAACCATATTTCAGGATATCCGCTATCAACCCGGAGAATCTCTTGATCATATGCAGAGATCTGACTCCCGCAGTGATGTCAGCCATCCTGTCCGGATTGAAAGGTCCTCCAGACTCTTTTCCTGTCTTGGCCGCTCTGTTTACGTCAACAGCTTTCACCATCAGGCGATCGACAGGCCGGGAGTTGATCTGAAAGTCAGCGCTCTTGCCCCGGATCAGACGATAGAAGCCATCGAGCATTCTTCTCATCCTTTTGCCATTGGAGTTCAGTGGCATCCGGAATGTATGTTTCGAAGCAGTGAAAAGATGCGGCGACTTTTCCGCGGCTTTATTACAGCCGCAAAAAAAGCGGAAGCCTGACTGTCTGCTTCCGCTTTTTACATGTTATCTTTTTTACTGAGCTTTCCTTCCCAATGTCACTTCCACAGTCTGCTCCTGATATTCTCCGCCCTCTCCCGGAACCTGAAGCGTCAGAGTTACCTTTTCGCCTTTCTTATAGTACTGCAGCTGCTCCTGCAATGACTCCATACTGTCAATTGTAATTCCGTTGAATCCTACAATGATACTTCCTTTTGTAATTCCTGCATCAGCTGCTCCACCTCCGCGTGATACTTCGGAAATATAAACGCCTGTCGGCATTCCATAACGCTGAGAATCAGAATCTTCTACATCCAGTCCTGTAATTCCGAGATATCCTCTCTCTGCCTCAGATACTTTTGTCTTTGTCTCCTGATTCATCAGATTTGTAATAATGTCTGTGACATCTGAAATTGGAATTGCATAGCCGATTCCTTCTACGTCCTCTCCGATCAGTTTTGCAGAGTTGATTCCAATGACTTCTCCATTTGCATTCACAAGAGCTCCGCCACTGTTTCCGGGATTGATCGCTGCATCTGTCTGAATCAGTTTTACATCAGAAGATCCTGTTGTTTCTCCTGTTTCACTGTCTGTTGTCTGGCTCTCTCTGTCTGTTGCACTGATCACTCCTGTTGTCACGGACTGTCCGTATCCCAGCGCGTTTCCGATTGCAATGGCAGGTTCTCCTACTTTCAATTTTGTAGAATCTCCAAGTGTCGCTACTGAAATTTTGTCCAGTGTATCATCTGAAATCTTATCCAGCTGAACTGCGATCACTGCCAGATCATGTGCGGAATCTGTTCCTTTGATATCTGCTTCCACACTGCTCTGATCGTCAAATGTCACTGTCAGCTGATTGCTGTCTGCAACAACATGATTATTTGTAACAATCAAAAGCTCTGAATCTGTCTGTTCGATGATGATTCCTGTTCCCGCACTGGTCACTTCCTGCTGGGAAGTTCCTCCGAAGAAGCTCTGCACCTGCTGAACACTCATATTTGTGATGGATACAATTGATGGCATCACAGATTCCACAACACTGGAAACATCCGATGTAACTACACTGGACGTCTTCGTCAGTGTCGCTTTATTCTGTGTTGTATTAGATACTTCTTTTGCAGCCTTCTGATCCAGTCCCAGCACTTTGTTTCCGACTACATTTGTTGTTAAAAATGTGGCACTTGAAACCACTCCGAACAGCAACGCGCATCCTGTCACCACAACGGCCTTTGGCATCTTCTTTTTTGGTTTTTCATGATGCTCCGGGTTCGGCTGACTGCTATAAGATGAATCATTCTGCGGTTCCTCAGAATGGTAATAATTGTATTGATTCTCCATATCAATTCCTTCTTTCTCTTGTATTTTATACTGCTATCATACCGTCCTTTTGTGATGAAACTGTGTTCAATCCTTTAACAATTCTTGAAACCAGCTTTATTTATTCTACTGTTACAGATTTTGCCAGGTTTCTCGGTTTATCCACATCGCATCCTCTTCCGACGGAAATGTAATATCCGAACAGCTGAAGCGGAATGATCGCCAGAGAATTTGCAAAATATCGATTGGTCTGCGGAATGTATACAACGTAATCTGCCGCTTTTTCAATCTCATGATTTCCTTCATTTGTAATGGCAAGAACAAATGCTCCTCTGGTCCTTACTTCCACGATATTGCTGATGCTCTTTTTGTACAGCTCTTTCTGTGTAAGAATCGCTGTTACCAGTGTTCCCTCTTCGATCAGAGAAATGGTTCCGTGTTTCAATTCTCCCGCAGCATATGCCTCTGAATGGATATAAGAAATCTCTTTTAATTTCAGAGATCCTTCCATGGAAATCGCATAATCGATTCCTCTTCCGATAAAGAATACTTCTCTCGCTGCCAGATAACGGTTGGCAAACTTCTGGATGCGATTCTTGTTATTTAATAACAGCTCCACCTGCTCCGGAAGTTTCTGAAGATCTTCAATATATCCCCGCATTTCCGAATCTGTGATTTCCCCTCTCACAAATGCAAATTTCATGGCCTGACTGGAGTATGCTTTTGTTGTCGCAACCGCAATCTCCGGTCCCGCCCATGTATACATGACATTATCTGCCTCTCTTGCGATAGAACTTCCGACAACATTGACAATTCCAAGTACCTTTGCCCCTCTCTGCTTTGCTTCACGCAGTGCCGCCAGAGAATCTGCAGTCTCTCCTGACTGGCTGATGATCACAACCAATGTTCCGTCCTCCATGATCGGATCACGGTATCTGAACTCAGAAGCCAGATCTGTTTCCACCGGAATCCGAGCCATTCCTTCCATCACATATTTTGCAGTAACTCCCGCATGATATGCAGATCCACAGGCCACGATCATGATTTTGCGGATTGCCTTGATTTCCTCATCAGACATCCCAAGCTCTTCGATCACGATATCATTTCCTTTGATGCGCGGTGAAAACGTATCCAGGATTGCTTTTGGCTGCTCATACATCTCTTTCAGCATAAAATGCTCATATCCGCCTTTTTCTGCTGCATTGGCATCCCACTCAATATGCTCAGGAGTTTTCTCGATTTCTTCTTCATCTACATTGAAAAACTGCATCGAATCTTTTTCCATACGTACAATCTCTTCATTTTCAATAAAATATACATCTCTTGTATATTTCAGCACTGCCGGAACATCGGATGCGATCACACATCCGTTTTCTGTCTCTCCCACGATCAACGGACTGTCTTTTCGCACTGCATAAAGTTCATCCGGATGATCCTGGAACATGATCCCAAGTGCGTAAGACCCTTCTACTCGATGCATTACCTTTGTAATCGCCTGCAGAGGGTTTCCCTGATAATAGTAATCCAGAAGATGTGCCAGTACTTCGGTATCTGTCTCCGACACAAACTCATACCCTTTTTTCTCCAGCTTCTGTTTGAGTTTCAAATAGTTTTCAATAATTCCATTGTGCACAACAACAATATTTTTATTTTTGTTATAATGTGGATGTGCATTTACATCTGACGGTTCACCATGTGTTGCCCATCTGGTATGACCGATCCCGATTGTTCCCGGCATTGTCTGTCCGTCATGTGTCAGTTCACTGAGCACCTTTAAACGACCTTTTGATTTTTCTGTCTGAATCTCTGCTCCATCATAGACTGCAATTCCGGCTGAGTCATATCCTCTGTATTCCAGCTTTGATAATCCATCCAGCAAAATCGGCGCTGCCTGCTTTTCTCCTACATATCCTACAATTCCACACATATCTTTCTCCTCCTTATACTCTCCTTAAAGTGACTATTTATAAATAAAATTGGGGCATACCACAGACTTTCTCTGTTGTTTGCCCCAATTTCTTATAAATCTATAAAATCTACATCATAACTGTCTTTTTCTTCACGAGCAGACGATCTTCGTTTTGGCTGATACTCCGGAACATCATCCTCTTCTTCGTCATCATCATAGTCCTCATACTCATCGTATTCGTCGTCATAATCATCATCTTCATACTCGTCATCGTCGTACTCTTCAAAATCATCCTCATATTCATCCGAATCGTCCTCGTATGTGTCGTAATCATCTTCCCCATATTCGTCATCGTCTTCGTACTCTTCGTATTCATCAGGATCTTCGTCCTGATATCCTTTGAACTGTTTGCGGGATTTTTTCTCAACAACTGCACGACTTCCTTTTGAATTCCCGATGGATTCATGCTCATCGTAGAATTCATCAAGTTCTTCATTTCTTCTGCGTAATTTCACGCCGACTACAATAATAATGATGATCAAAATTAAAATAACCGCCCAGGCTGCTGCTACAACAATCAGCACCTGATCCTGAAGAAAGTTTTTTACTTTATCTATCAGTGTTGTCGAAGAACTTGTACTCTTTTCTTTTACATCTGTGACTGGATATCTCTGGTACGTTTCATCCTTTGTATCATACTGGTAGAACGATTCCTCTCCTGATTCGTTCATCGCATACATCAGATAAAAGTCCTCACTCTCTGAATTCTGCCATACCGGGAAAGTCAGTGTGCCGACTGTCAGTTTTGTTTTCTTAAACTGAGACGGCAGTCCTTTTCCATCATTTGTTCCCAACAAAAAGATATAACTGGAATCTGTAATCGACACCATCTCTGTAATCGCAAATGAGTTATCTTTTTCATTGTAAAGTGCCATCACTGGGTCTTTGTCTCCCTCAACCAGATACACAAAATACTTTCCGGAAGTTTCCTGCAAAATCGCGTTTACAGTTTCTCCGTTATACTCCATCGTAGTTCTGCTGCATCCGTCCGGAACAAGCGCGTCGGAAAAATCATTGTAAATTGTGTATGTGACTCCGTCGATCTCTACACTTCCCGTTCCTGTGGCCACCGCAGTGGTCCCTGCTGAGCTCTCTGACGATGTTCCGTCCCCTGCCTCCACGGTAACTGTGGAATCACCTGTTGTCAGATTTAAAGTTTCATCAGAATACAGATAAGAGGTATAATCTGACACCTCCAGCTTTGTTGCTCCTTCTTTCAGCGCTTTAAAGACCATGGTATACTCCAGCTCTGAAACAGTTCCATCCCCGGTAGCCTCCAGCTTCACCGTTCCGTCCCCACCGGTTGCATTGGTTCCGCTGACAAACTCCAGTGCTGCTTTGTCATATGTTACTGTGACAAAACCATCCCCGATTGCTTCTCCACCAGTACTGATCTTAGCTTTGACTGTAACATCCTCTCCTACTTTTGCTGTAGGATCCGAAAACTGAAACGTTCCTTCTGCCGCATGTACAGACACTGAAGGATACAGCATCAGAAAGCACACTGCAAACAAAAGAATCCCTATCTTTTTCAACGACTTCATGTACATCTCCTCTTTCCTGTCTCTCGACTTTTCTTCGTATAAATAAAAACTGTTTTTCCCTTATTCTAAGCTCTCTCCACCGGTATCACCACTGTCGCCGGTTCCGGTATCCGGTATCTGGGAATTACTGTCGCTGCTTCCACTGTCTGTACCGCCGCCATCTGACGGAGGTACATAATCACCGCCGGTATCTTCTGTATACCCATTACCAGAGCTGCCATCTCCATAGCCACTGTCCTGATATCCGCCAGTTCCATAACTGTTATCTGTGTAGCCGCTGTCATATCCGGAATAATCCTGAGAATATCCATACTCATCATATTCTGTATCGTAAGATTCTCCCGTATCATACGTGGAGTTGGAAATATCCTCACTGATACTTTGTACCGTAGAAGACGGTGTATAATCGTTCTCTCCAAATAAGAACTGGTGCAGCTTCGTCACATCGGATGCCAGATCTGTCGCTACAACAGAATTTCCAACATCAAGATCAGCCGTTGTACTTTCATACGGAAATCCCTGCGTCTCTCCAAATATATAAGACTTCACGTCTTTTGCATAAGCAATCGTCTCCGTCAGTGTAAAATTCGTCTTCACGTTGTCAAACACTTTATCAATGATCTTGTTGATCGTGGAAAGTTTTGCTTTCTGCGCTTTTATCGCAATCTGCTCCAGTACTTGCCGCTGTCTCTCTGTTCGCTTATAATCGTCACCGCCGCCGTATCTGAGACGGGCATAAGCCGTTGCCTGTACTCCATTCAAATGCTGCTGTCCTAACTGCGTAAACGGAGCTGAATCCACTCCTGTATTTTTAATCACTTCTACAACATAGTTGTTCAGATACGGAATGATGTCCATGCCATTTTCCGCTTCTTCTACATTAATATCAATTCCGCCAAGGGCATCTATCACATGAACTAAAACGGAAAAATCCACTGACACATAGTGCTCAATATTCAGATCCAGATTCTTATTGAGCATAGCAACTGCTTCTTCTTCACCGCCGTAAGCATAGGCTGCATTCGCTTTATTGTAAGTTCCATCTGAAAGCTGCAGAAGCGTATCTCTGTAAACAGAAACCAACTTGATTTCCTTTGTCTCACGGTTCAGAGACGCCACCATGATCGTATCACTTCGGGCCCCCATCTCTTCATCTGTCGCACGCGTATCCAGGCCAAACAGAGCAACAGTCAGGTAACCGGTACCGCTGATCTCCGCTTCCTCCGAAATCGCAAGCTTATCCGGATTTAATGCAACACCGCCAATTTTTCCCCATTTTGCCGCAACCACTGCAACGGTTGCTGTAATCAGCAGGATCAGAACTCCCATCAGAATCGCCACTGCTTTTTTCCCTGGAGACCAAGATGCAAATCCTCTCTTTGCCCTCTTTCTCGAACGCCTCTTCTGTGAAGGTCTTCCATTCACAGACCGCCTCCCATTTGCAGAAGTGCTGCCGGACGGTCGTTTTCTCTGGGCGGATTGCTGCCTCTGCGTTTTGTCCCTGTCGTCTCCCATCTGGTTTCTTTGCTCCGGACGGCGGCGCGGCTGCCCCGACCTCTGAGAACTTCTTCTGTCCGCTCCGGACATTACTGCTCTCGAACGCCTTCTTGTATCTCCCATAATTCTATCCTTTCTCATGGCATACATCATAGATTGCCTAAAATATGCACTTTAACATCATACAATATTTTCATTCAAACATCAATGAAAAAACTGTGAATTTCAAGTTTCTCTCCAGTATCGTGGATTCATCGTACATTTCAAAATCAGCCACCGGGGCAGTTTCTTATAATTTTTCCCCAGTTTATATCCCATGTACTTCCACCCGCTCTTGCATACAAGAGATACCAGAAGCCATGGTCTGCCCGACTTCAGCAGATATTTTGCTGTATCCTTCACCAGACGCATCCCTTCTCCTTCAGAAGGTACTCCTTCAAAAATCTCCGGATGATCTGCCTGTGAGACCGCCAGGTCAAAATTCCGGTGAAACTGCTGTCTGCAGTTATAATTGTGAGAATGGATCACTTTTGCATCTGCCGCATAATAAATCTTCCATCCCTCCTGAACCATTCTGCCTGCCAGGATCATGTCTTCATTGAAAATCGTTTTTCGTACAAATCCTCCAAGCCTTTCGTATACATCCTTTTGGTATGCTGCACAGACATTAGAGCAGAAATAGGTTTTGATTCCCAGTTTGGAAAGATCTTCTTTGGATTTCAATCTGCTGGTTTTCGGATAATTAAATTCTCTTGTATAGCGCTCAATAAACTGACAATCCGCTGCCGGCAGCTGTCTTGCATAAACTGCTGCTACGTTTTCATACGAAAATCCGTAAAGCAGACGCTCGATCAGAAATTGATCCGCCGGCATAGCATCCTGGGTCATGTAGACAAGAATCTCCGCATCTGACATCTCAGCTCCCAGATTTCTCGTACCACCGTGATCAAACTCTTCCGGCAGAATCCGGTGGATCTTGACTCTGTCAGAAATCGTATACAACTCTTTTGGAAAGATCCCGCTCTCTGTATCGATCAGATAGATCCGATTGACCTGAACACTCTGGCTTAACAGACGTTTTACCAGCTGTACGCATCTCTGATCCGGCTTATACGTAGGGATCAGCACATCCACTGTTCTATTTCCTTCCATGTGAACCTTTTCCTTTCCTGCGATATCCGACAAACCAGTACATCATCAAAGTCAGTGCCAGCCAGAACCAGGTCGTCGGATTACTGAACCAGGTCGTAAAAAAGGCAAGCCCCAGATAAATCGCAATCTGTCCATAAAACATATACGTCATCGGATTTTTCTTCTGACGCACCGGAATTGAAACTGCTGCTGCAGTCAGACCGATTATAAACGCAAACAAAGCGGTTCCGATGATTCCAAAATCATAGTAGGCATCATAAAACATCGTTAACGTCGTAAGCTCTGTTTTTGTGACAAAATCCGGAATTGTCACCAGCTGTGGAAATACAAATTTCAATCCCGTCAGTGCAAAAAACGGAAACAGCATCTGCAGTCCCCATGTGTGCGCTGTCAACTGCTCTACCATACAGTTAAAATTCTCAAAATTATTGGCTACATAAATATAAGGCTGTGTAATAAAAATCGGCATTTTGGAATTTTTCATCTCAAAAATTCCATTTAAATAAGTCACATTATGCCGTCTTGCAACTGTCAGAAGTACATACACTGGAATCATGATCAATAAACCTGTGACGATCATCTTCCATGTGATTTTTTTATACAACATCAGATACATCACTGCCGCAAAGCCAACCGCAAACAACAGCTGAAATCTGGAGACACATAAAATAGGAATCGCCACTGCCGTCAGGTTTCCTGCAATTAAAAGTATCCATGTCCTGACCGAAATTTTTTCTGTAACCTTGGTATACAATACAGTCAGTGCCGGAATCAAAATGCAGCTGATTGTAAAATAGTGCACTCCCGAAATATGAAAATAAGAATATGCATGAGGCGCTGAATTGAACAATGGAATATAACCTACCACCACTGCCTCCAACGTAAAACATGCAATGGAAGCTGCCATCAGTCCGAAGATGCAGATCAGAATCCGCTTTGCCGAGATCTCATCTCTTTTTACTTCCTGCCTCTGTTCTTTCGAAAAACGGCCAAGCCAGAGATCATATCCCAGATTGAAACACACATAGATCAGAAAAAAGGTCAGCCATGTCACATTGCTCCAGTCACTCTGCAGCCTGCTGAGCTTCAGGCATGCGATGCCTTCTCC
>OATE01000334.1_pt1 | contig 16516 bp, 13 predicted proteins | sample 1475901 | NCBI WGS metagenome assembly OATE01 (sample SAMEA2579944, study PRJEB22360) | human gut metagenome | reverse complement strand
CCATCGATTGTCTTTTCACGATCTTGAAGCAGATTCAGGCTGACAAGCGCCACACGGCCAACGCATGGGTGACCCGCACCATTACAAAAAAGCAGCGCGATATGCTCGCGCTGCTTGGCTTGGAAAATCCGCCCCGGGTCCTGAAAAATTAGGGATCAGTTATCCGGGAGTTCCGGTTTCTAGGAGGGTAGGCGATGCACTATCAAAAAACTTCGCCAATCTCCGCAGCGATAGTAGCACGCTCGGGGAAGAAACTCATCCGAGGGCATGTGGGACCCGCACCATGACAAAAAAGCAGCGCGATATGCTCGCGCTGCTTGGCTTGGAAAACCCGACCCGGATCCTGAAAATTAGGGATCAGGAAACCGGGCGTTCCGGAAACATGACGGGGACAGTCCCCGTATCAGGGTAAGCAAAGATGAGTTATGCCTTTTTCTCGGCGATTTCCTTGCCGACAAGACGGCCGAATGTCAGGCAGTCCGCAATGGCATTGCCGCCCAATCGATTGGCACCGTGAATGCCGCCCGTCACTTCGCCGGCAGCATAAAGATTCGGAATGACCTCCCCGCGGCGGTCAATGACTTCAGCCGCCGTGTTGATTACCACACCGCCCATCGTATGATGCACGCTCATGCCGACATAAGCTCCCCAGAAAGGCGGCTTTTCGATCGGGAAGAGATTGCGCTGGAACTTGCCCAGCTTGTCTTTGCCGGCCTTAACGCCCGCGTTGAATTCATCCACGGTCGCCTTCAGCGCTGCAGGCGGAAGCCCCATCTTTTGAGCGAGCTCTTCAATCGTGTCTGCCTTCCAGGCATCACCCGTTTCAAGCCCTTTGTAGGCAGCATCCTTCTGACCCTGATTGATCATGTCAAAACGCGTCTGATCAAGGATGCCCCAAGCGGTTGCCTTAGGCTGAATCAGCACAGCGTCGCGGATCACGTCGCGGCGTTCATCTTCACGAATGAAGCGTTTGCCGTTGCGGTCAACAATGATGAAGCGGCCGCCCTGATGAAGCGGTACGCGGTGCGTACGTCCCGGAGGGCAGCCGGGGTTGCACTGGATGAAGTCCATTCCGGTCAAATCCGCCCCGACATCAACCATCAGCGGCAGCAGGTCACCTGTTGCTCCCGGATGATTCGTGGTCGTGAGGTCTGCGAGACGCGGATCATGCAGCGCCCTCATCTTCTTATTCGCGCCGAATCCGCCGGCCGCCACCACTACGGCTTTAGTCGCGCGAACCGTGATGAGCTTGCCGCCTTTTTCATACTCCACGCCAAGAACCTTGCCCTTAAGCGGAGTCTCACGAATGATGCGTACGACTCTTGCCTGTTTCTCAATAGGAATGCCGTATTTCTTGCACTGGTCCACCAAAACCTTGATGTAGTCCTGTCCAAGCGACCCGAGCGGCGCATGTCCGCGCGGATAAAGCGACCCGTAGACCTGATAGACCTTGTCTTTAAACTTCATGCCTATCGATTCGAGCCAAGTCACCGTTTCCGGCGCATTCTCGACGAGTTCCTTCACCAAAGCAGGATTGGCACGATAGTCGCCGCCCTTGAGCGTCTGCTCATAATGATTCTCGATGGAATCTTCAATGCCCTGGGCTTTTTGACGTGCAGGATCGACAGCATTCATACCGCCGCCGGAAATGGCCGTATTGCCGCCGATATAAGCCATCTTTTCAAGAATGAGCGTGTCTGTGAGACCGTTCTGCGCAGCGGATACGGCAGCCGTCAGCCCAGCGCCGCCGGCACCCACAATAAGGAGCTTTACCGTTCGGTCCCACTTTTTGGGAACATTGTCCGAAAGGCTCGGATCTTGGGCAGCGTGTGCGGCAGGCACCACAGCGGCGGCAGCCCCTGCGGCGACGAGCAGTTTCCGGCGAGATAGTTCCATCATATTGGTCCTCCTTTTCTGGGCCTCCTCTAAGAGACCCCGTCCGTTGGTATTGACTGGAATCAATTGTGCGACAGGCGAGTACTCCGGTATTGCAGGGGCAGATCAAGCATACAACTCGCCCATCTTCCCTAATGCGCTAAGGTATTTATCAACTGAATCCTTTGACAATCCTGCATGCTTTTTATCCGCACGACCTTCACTGCTTTGGCGCTGGGCTTCATGCTTTCTGCCTCAGCTGCGCCGTCGCCTTCAGCGCCGGTACTGCGCGTGAGTGTCCTGAAGCTCACGCTCTCGGACATGCACAGTGAGGTCATTTCCGAAACACTGGAGGTGCTCAGGCGCAGGCTTTCAAACTATCGGCTGATCGTCTCCAACGACGACCTTGAAGCGCAGCATCTTGCCGCTCAGCGCGGTACTGCAGATCTCTTCATAGGTACTGCGGGGTTTTATTGGGAAATTCATCAAAAAGGGTTCACAGCCCTGGGAACACTCGCCTCCCCCATGGCGCCCAACCCCAATGAAGGCATGGCCGGCGCGATCATCGTCCGCAGATCCGATGCGCAGATTAAAACGCTTGAGGACCTGAAAGGAAAAAGCGCCGCCGTTACACGCAAAGATGCGTTTATGAATGCTCAGACGGCCTTGGGAGAAATCAGTGCGCGCGGTTGGGATCCAGACAACTTCTTCTCCCGCATTGAAGAAGTCGGCCGGCCGATGGAACGCGTCGTTGAAGCCGTAGCGACGGGAAGAGTTGATGCCGGTCTCGTCAAGGCGGGCCTTATGGAGCTCATGCTCGCTGTAGGGAGCCCTTTTGCAAAAGAAATCCGTGTGCTCGAACCGCGTTCCGGCGACAGTATGAAATACCTCCATACTTCCAGCGCCTACCCCGGCTGGACAGTCATCGCCTCCGCCGGACTACCTCCTGAGACACTGCGCAATGTGACAATGGCGCTCTATGCCATTTCACCCGAAGAGATTTGGCACAGTCAGTGGCTTCCCGCCACCGACTTTGCTCGGATTGACAAACTCTTCAAGGAGCTGCGCTTCGGTCCCTACGAATATCTTCGCCATTGGACTGCAGAACGGATCTGGAAAGAATACAGCCTGTGGATTCTGCTTTTTGCCGCAGCGCTCCTCTTTGGCCTTCTCCACACCATTCGCAGCGACATGCTCGTACGCAGGCGAACCGCGGAACTGGCAGCTGCATCAGACCGGCTCAATCGATTGGAAAAAGCGAGCGTAACTGCTCAGCTCTCCAACATTGTCGCTCACGAACTGCTGCAGCCTATTTCAGCCGCAGGCTATTACTTGGCGGCCATTGACAAACTGCTGGCACGCAATCCGAACGCCTTTAATACAGCCCTAGGGCAGCAGCTGAGCGCACTTTGCGGCAAAACACGCACAACACTTCAGCGCTGCAGCACGATCATCGAACGCGTTCGTCTCTACGCTCGTTCGCGCGCCAGCACGCCCGCCAAGATTGAACTCTCAAGCTTTATCAGAGTGCTGGCTGATCGCCTCAAACAGATGCACTCGCTCAAAATTCCGCCGCTCCTCAAACTGCAGCCCGGCGTCGTTCTGGCCGATGCCGTAGAACTTGAAGTGCTGCTCACGAACCTCCTGAAGAACGCCTCGGAAGCGGCCGCTTGCGCAGATATCCCTTATGTTGAGCTGTACATGGACACCCTCCCAAACGGGGCTGTGAAACTCACTATCACCAACAGCTGCCAGCCATTAACGCCGGCAGAGCAAGAGGCACTTTCGTCGCCGCTGCATTCCTCTAAAGAGAACGGACTGGGTCTTGGACTCGCTGTCGTGCGAAGCATCGCCGAACGAAATGAAACTGATCTTCTCCTCTCAGAGGATGTTCCCGGGATATTCAGAGCGGTGCTGACCTTTCAGCCGACGGATCCGCGTCAAGAAGGAGCTGCGCCATGAAACCGACTGTCATTCGCATTGTTGACGACGATTCCGATGTCTGTGACTCGCTCTCCTGCCTGCTTTCACTCGAAGGCTGGGAGATTCGCATTTATACCGATCCGAAGGAATTTCTTGCTGGTGACCTTCTGACCGATCCGGGCTGCCTCATCCTCGACTTCCGCTTCCCGACGACCAACGGGCTGGAGGTGCAGAAGGTTTTGATTGAACGGCAGATTCGCATGCCGATTATTTTTCTCACGGCGCACGGAGACATTCCGCTTGCGGTCAAGGCCATGCAGCGCGGAGCCGTTGACTTTCTCACAAAACCCGTAGACACGGATCATCTCATCGCGGCTATCGAGCGAGCACTGCGCGTAGACACGCTTCATCGGCACGGCTTCAACACCCAGGCCGATCTCGACTGGACGTTAAACGACTTGCGGGATCGAGAAAAAGATGTTCTGCGGCTGCTCCTCCTGGAAAACTGCTCCAATAAGCAAATTGCCGAAAGACTCCGGCTTTCTGAAAGAACTGTTGAGAATTATCGAGCCAATATCTACCGGCGTCTGAATGTGCATGGGACCGATGAGCTGCGGCAGCTGCTCAATCGCCCGCAGACTTGAGAAACAGACGCTGCGGACCTCACGGTTCCTCCCACCCAATGCTCAGCGGCAAGCCTGGCATTGGATGGGAAATTCCGCTCGAACCGTTAAAGCGGCCAAATGACCGGATCAAATGTCCCGGCAAAGAGAATCGCCGCACGCAGCGAGAGTGCGCCGATGATCGCAGCTGCGCCGCCCAAAGCTGCTGCCGGCAAGCTCTTCAGACAAGCTGTAATGCACGGGATCAGAAGGCCGCAGCCGACCGCACCGCCCCAGAACAGCAGACTGGTGCTGCCCGAGATGAGGCTTTCTGCACCTGCTGCCGCACCCGGCGTACCTGAAAGCGCCGTGAGAACGAAAGCAAAAAGCACAAAGGCTTCGCCGCCGTGCACCGCCCAGCCCGCAGCATGCAGCCAGCGGGGAGACTCAGCGTCGAGCTTCCCGGCCGCTGCCAGGATTTCAATCAACCCTACCGCACAGGCCAGTCCCGAAAAAATCCAGAGCACTGGAATCGCCGCTGTTGTCCAAAGCGGCACACCCACAGCCTGAGTCAGGAGAAAGCCCGAATATGCCGTAGCGGCAACGCCCAGGACTGCGTCAAAAGCAAGCAGTCCGCAGCGCATGCCGAGGGCTGACCCTTTCGTCAGCAGCCATGCCTGAAGCACAGTAACAACGCAAAGCACAGCGAGAATGCAGATGCCGATAAACATCCAGCTGGTGAAACCAAAACTCCAATGAATGAGCGCATTGAAAGCTGCCGCGGGTAAATTGAGGATGCGTCCAAGGTGGCTCACGACCAAAAGCGTGCCGACGACGGCAGCTGTGGGTGCCACCAAAAAGCGGCCGGCTGCCGCCACCTGCCGTTGCCGCGTAATGGATCCGCCGGCTTCTAACCCAATAATTGAGAAAGAGCGACATGCCGGAGAGACCGACAAACCATAGGAAGAACGCAATTGTCCATCCCCAGTGGCTGGTGGCCGCCTGTGCGGTCAAATTCATGTATTCAGCCGTCATTTGTTCACCACCACGAAGAAATTAGGACGAGTACCTTTTTGCGGCATCAAACGTTCGGAGCGACCGTGCTGCAGACGCTGAGAAATAGCGCTTGAAGGATCGTTGATATCGCCGAATGCACGGGCCGATGCCGGGCAGGCCGCAACGCAGGCCGGATCCTTGCCGGCCTTCAGAAGCGACTCACAGCCTTTGCCCATGCATTTGACCGGAAGTCCCGTTTTTGGATGCATCCACCGTGCATCGTACGGACACGCCGTCACGCAGTAGCCGCAGCCGACACACCGGCTGGGATCGGTTTTCACCTGTCCCGTTTCCGGATCATGGCTGTTGGCGCCGAACGGACAGACCGTGATGCAGGGCGCATTCTCACACTGCTGGCATTGGACAAGCAGTTCAACGGGGCGTCGGGCGAGTTCTGCGGATACGCGGCGAATGTTGGCCGGCAGACTTTCCCATCCGGTATTTTCAGCATTAAGCATGTCCGGATAATTGGTTTGGGCACAGGCCACAATACAGGCCGAGCATCCCACGCACTGGGTAACATCAAGAAGATGCGCCAGCTTTTTATGATTTTCCATGGCTTTCTCCCGGATGACCGTCAGACGCGTACGCGAACCGAACAGTTATTGGACAATGATCCGACCACCGGTTCACGGTAGCCCGTGCAGAACCAGTGCGAATTAATGCCTTCACGCACCCATTCGTATGCGCCGAGGTTCTGCTTGGTGCGAACGCCTCCCGAGAATCCGTGAGAGAAGAGAACGCCCGGCATGACGCGGTTGGTTATTTTCACGGTCGTGCGCCCCTTCACCCCGGTGTCGAGCCCCTCGAGCTCAACCTCCTGACCGTTCTTAATGCCGATTCGTTCGGCATCGGCCGGATTCATCCAGATGCTTCGGTCACCCAAGAATTTCGTGGGCCACGTCCACATGGCAACACCCGAGCAGGAAGAACTGTCTTTGCCCGAAATCAGCACAAACTCGTTGGAGCGCGGCTTAGGCGGCGTAAATCCCGGCGATTCCACCCAGCGGGGCAGCCCTGAAGCACCTTTGTCTTCGTACTTCTGCGTGAAATAGAAGGAAATGAGTTCAGCCTTGCCGGTAGGCGTGCCAAAGGGCTTCACGTAGGGATAAACACCCCACTTCTTCACCGCGGTCTGAGACCACCCTTGCGCTTCGACTTCCGCAGCAATACGGTCGCCGTCGCCGGGCTTAGCCTTATTCTTCGCTGCGATGAACTTGGCCCAGGCCGCATCCATCATGCCGTCGTACCAGGCTTTAAACGCCTCGCGCGTCTTCAACTCCTCCTCAAGCCCCAAGCGCTCTTTGGCACGATCCGGATAAGCACGGCGGAGGATTTCCGCAAACTGCCAGACCTCTTCGCGCGCTTCGCAGCCCTGAGGCGGCGCAATGCCCGCATCGTTTTTCTGAACGTTGCCGTTCAAAGCCCATTTGACGCCTGCATACTCATGCCACTCCAAGAAGTATGTGCACGGCAGCACGTAGTCGGCGTAGTCACATATTTCATGCGGGAAAATATCCTGAACGACAACGAGCTCCAGCCCCATCAGCGCCTTGGCGAGCCGCGCGGAATTAGCCTCGCGGTGGAACATCGTCGTGCCGGTGAAAAAGGCAGCGCGCACCGGATAGGGCTTGCCGGTCTCAATGGCCTCAAAAACGGCAGAATACGTGCCGGACCCTTCCGGATAAAGAATCTTGTCGAGAGACTTCTTCTCGGGAGCGGTCCAAGTCTCGCCGTGCGGTCCCTTGCCTTTGCCGCCCGAAAGCGAAACGCCCGGCGCCTTAAAGCCGCCTCCCTGCGTAACCACGAAGCCGCCAGGCTGGTCAATGCGGCCGGTAAAGGCATTAATAAGGGAAAGAAGCGCAAAGTCGTGCGTGTCGTTGCCGTTACGCGAGGCATACCAGCCGTCATCGGCCACGCCGCCCTGCGTGAAGAATTCACGCGCAACGCGAGTGATCGTTTCGGCCGGAATACCGGTTGTGCGCGCAGCTTCCTGCGGCGTCCAATGCGCTGCCGATGCCGCGAATGCCCGGAAGCAGGTTTCAGCTTCGAGTTCCCGACCGTCAAGCGCCGTAATCCGAGCCGCATGATCAAGCTCAGGGTCGACCCCCTCGGGTTCCGCAAAGCCTACAGCATTGCCTTTGTCGTCTTTTTTCAGTCCCATCACGACATAGGAAGCCGTCTTTCGATCCATGACGACAAAAGCGTCTTCAGGCGCGCCGGCAATTATTTCTGAAGCCGCAATCGGACGGCGCGTACCCGTCTCAACGAGATAGGGCGCGTTGGTATGCCGACGAAGGAATTCGAAGTCGACAAGCTTCTCCGTAATGCCAATATGGATGAGCGAGAGCAAGAAAGCCGAGTCTGCGCCTGGGCGGATCGGTATCCATTCAGAACCCGTCAGCGCGCCTTCAGGCATGCGCGGATCAACAAACACGACTTTGGTGCCTTCGGTCTTCGCGCGGGCAACCACCGCAGCGACGCCAATCGCACAATTCAATGTGCGGCCGACGCAAAGCAGATATTTCGCGCGCGCATAGTCGGGTTCAACCTTTCCGGCGCCGTCAAAGCCCTTGCCGAACACCATACGGCGACCGGCAATAGATGCGGAATTGCAGGTCGATGAATGGCTGATCACATTGGGCGTGCCCAAGGCGCAGCCGAACCACTTCTGCATGGCCGAAAAATTGTGCGAAGACATGGTGACAGCTCGTTCACCGTCTTTCTCAACGATCGCCTTTACACGTTCGGCGATTTCATTCAAGGCCTGATCCCAGGAAATTTCTTGAAATTTGCCGTCACCGCGGGCACCAACACGCTTCAAGGGCTTCTTGAGGCGCATCGGATGATTCCAAACCCACATTGCCTGTGCTCCGCGCGCGCAGCAGCCGCGCTGCGGATGGGTTGGATTCGGCATGATGCGCACCGTTTCCTGAGAAACCGGCGCACCTTTCTTATGCATGGCCAAAAGACCGCAGTAGCCGCCGCAGACATTGCAGGCGCAAGGATGCGCCTCCCATCCGTCTGCCTTCAAAGCCTCAACCTGTTCGGCAAGCGCCTTATCAACGGGCATAAGCGCCGAGAATCCGAACGTGCCGGCCGCACCAGCCGCCGCAGCGCCGCTTAACAGCGATCGACGTGAAAAGCCGATGCTGCCCGGTCCGTCGACGGTTTTGTCTTCTCTCATGAGGGGATCTCCGTGGAAGGTTGCGCCAAAACCGTTCTTGCCGCCCACCTGCGAAGAGGTTCAGCCGCCCAACAGTTCAGCGCGGAATGACCGCTTCAGCCGTTTTTATTTTTCTCATCAGCCAAAGGATGTAAGACTTTTAACCTAGCCGCTCCCCATAGGACCGCAAGGAATAACCCTTTGAAAACAGCCCTCGATATTCAATTTGCGAATAACGTATATGCTGAGAATCGCTCTCAACACAAATAAAACAACACAAAATCAACGCTTGACAAATGAATGATTCTCATCCGCATCTATTTTGTACAAGTGATATCCCGCAGTAATCTGGACGCCTAATCATTTATTTTATTTTTCGTTTTATTAGATAAATCCTATTGATTAAGGTGCTTGCAGTTCGCCTACAATTGTCAGATTGAACATCCCGTCGGCGTATTCCTCTGGAAACGCCTGCATTTCCCCATTTTGAAGAAAGGCTTCATCACAATGTCCGCCATCATTCTCGGCCATAAGCACCCCGATACCGACAGCATCGTCTCGGCCATCGCCTGCACCGACCTCTACCGCCAGCGCGGCCTCGACGTCAAGGCTGCGGCCCAGGGAACGCCGGCTCCGGAAACCGCCTTCGTGCTTGAGCGTTTCGGCCTGCAAGCGCCTGAAGTCGTGACGAGCGTCGCGGGCAAGGACGTGTACATCGTCGACTACTCCGACCTCAATCAGGCGCCCGATGATTTCAAAGACTGCACGCTCAAGGGCATCGTTGACCACCATAAGCTCGGCGACATGACCTCTTCCGCGCCGCTCGAAATCGTCATCATGCCCGTCGGCTGCACGAATACGATTCTCAAGCGCATGTATGACTACCTCGGCTTTGTGCCGCCCAAGAATATCGCCGGCGCCATGCTCTGTGCGATTCTCTCGGATACGGTGATCTTCAAGTCCCCGACCTGCACCCCGGCCGACAAGGCTGCTGCGGCCGAACTTGCCGAAATTGCAGGCATTGAAGACATTGAAGCGCTCGGCATGGAACTCTTCACCGCCAAATCCGCTGTCAAGGGCGTTGCCGCACGCGACCTCATCATGCGCGATTTCAAAGACTTCAACATGTCCGGCTCGAAGGTCGGCATCGGCCAGCTTGAGCTCGTCGACCTCAAGCTCCTCGAAGACCGCATCCCTGAGCTGCTCGCTGACCTCGCCGCGCTCAAGGCCGAAGGCCGCCATACCGCCATCCTGCTCCTCACGGACATCATGAAGGAAGGTTCGCTTCTGCTCATGGTCTCCGATGATCCCGCGAAGATTGCCGGTGCGTTCGGCACAACTGCAGAAGGCACGCCGTGGCTGCCCGGCGTCATGAGCCGCAAGAAGCAGGTTGTCCCCAACCTTGAAGCCGCCTTTAAGGCCTGAGACTGAACAAGCCTCATCACAGGCAAAGCGAGGAAGATTAAAGATCTTCCCGCTTTCAAGCCGTCATGAAAAACCCGCCGGAAGCTCATGAAACTTCCGGCGGGTTTATTTGCTGCGGAATTTGCAGTTGTTATTCGTCCTTGACTGCCGTTCCCTTTTGAGCCTTCAGCAGATCGCGGATCTCGCGCAGAAGCTCAAGTTCTTCAGCCGAAGGAGCCGGAGCAGGTGCCGGAGCAGGAGCAGCGGCTTGGGCAGCCGCTTTGGCTTCTTCCTCTTCCTTATGCTTGGCATTGAGCAGACGATCCGCTTCAGCTGCAATGCGGGTACGAGCCGTCACAACAATTTTAATGAGCCAGAAAACGGCAAATGCAAGGAGCAGGAACTGCACAATGGCCGTTAAAAATGCGCCGTAGCCAAAAACCGTTGCGCCGGCCTTGACGAGGCCTTCATAAGTCTGCGGACCGGTGTAATTCGGGGCATCCTTGAGCACCACAAACAAATTCGTAAAATCCGGACGACCAACGAGCACGCCGAGGATGGGATTGATGATGTCTTTTACGAGGCTGTCGACGATTTTTGAAAACGCAGCGCCGATGATCACGGCCACAGCAAGGTCTAGAACATTGCCTTTAGAAATAAAGGCTTGAAATTCTTGAAAGAATTTACGCATCTTTTGTTTTCCTTTGTTTGTGTGGTGAATACTCTTTTTAGGACAAAATCTAACCTACCTATAGGTTATACAGCGGTACTTGGAGGCGTGCCTTTGAGGAGCTTCCTTCGAAAGGCCGGTACGGCGCCCGCGGGCTTGTTGTTCCGGATGGCAGGCAAGGTGCCTGCCGGGATGCCGTCGAGCGCTTTCTGAATATTCTGCGACAACAATGCTTTTTCTGCCTGAGCCGAGCGAAAGGACTCGCGAACTTTCTGTGCCGTCCGCCGAGCTGTCGCGGGATCGATACGTTTGTTGACAATGAGGTCCACGACGACCCGCTCCACAAGACTGAAATCATGAACGGCGTAGACGGAGAATGCCCAGGCAAGCCCCATTGAACCGTAATAACTCTGAGCGGCGCAGGTCAGCACTTCGGGGGCTGAGGACAACTGAACGGCCCGCTCAAGCGGTCGTGAACCGGCCGGCGCCATGTGCGCGAGCATAAGCACCAACGCAAGCCGTATGCGCCAGAGATTTCTCGACTTGATGAGCGCATCCATAAAGGCAAACGCTGATGCTTCATTCTGTGCAAGCGTGAAATCCTTGACCGCTTCGCCCAGAAGGTCGCAGGAAGCCCAGTTGTCTACGCATTGGGCAAGCTTGTCGAGCCACTCAAGGCGTTTTGCAAAAGGAATGCCCTCTACCTGGCTGGCAGCGAGCATTACCGTCCACAAAACTTCCTGCACATATCCCCTGCCCTGCGTACGTCGGCACTGTGCATCGCTCAGAAATGCCGCAAGCAATGACTCCACATTTCCCGCGCCCAAACGGCAAAGACGCTTCGCAGCGCTGCGGTATGCCGAAGCACGACAGCCGATTCGACCGGCAACGCCCGGCATCATGACGCCGATGGTGTCGTACTGCTGCGGGATGGCGGCATGGAGGAGCTCCAAATGGAGCGCATCGAGCTGACTCGCGTGAGAGGAAGCGTTCATGGGCAGTTTTCGAACCTCAAAAAGAAAGGAACACCGAAGATTAGCGCAGAAGTCACGCGTGATTACCCATCATTTTGTGCTCAGCGTGCTCGGAGGTTATTTCGCCTGATGCAGAATCGGCCATACCTTCTCCTTGTTAGCACCCATTACATTGAGTCACATTCCGCGGGTAGAATTCGCGCACAATCGCCGCGCCGCCGCTGCTGCCATTCGTCAACACTTGGCGAACCTCGCCGCGTCCAGCGTAAAACAGACTGAAATACTTCAAGAGGACGCCAATGAGCGATACCCCCAAAAAAACAACTGCCGATCAAAGTGCAGAAGCGGAACTTTCAAAGGCTCCCGGCATCGGCGGCTATATTTCCTTCATCGTCGCCATCCTTTTTTTCTCGGGACTGCTGATCACCGACAAATGGTGGGGCATTTTTGACTACACCATCCTCAACGGCAGCTTCGGCAACGTTGTGGCGAATGTGACGGATAAGGGCGGCGAGCTTTCGACCACCTTCTCCAACTTCCGCGGCAAGGGCGGCTCCGGCGCGATTGACGGCTTCGTCTTCGCACTGACATTGGTTCCCTCAATCATGCTCGCTACGGCCATGATTGCCGTTTTTGAATACTACGGCGCCATCCGTGCCGCCACCCGCGTGCTTAACCCGATCCTGCGCCCGCTGATGGGACTGCCGGGCTCGACCTCGCTCGCTATCGTTGCTTCACTGCAGTCGACAGACGCCGGCGCAGCACTCACCCGCGCACTTAAGGACCGCGGAGAACTGACTGAAGATGAGGTTTCTATCTTCGCAACGTTCCAGATGACCGCCGACGCAGCATTAGGCAACTTCCTTGCCACCGGCGTAGTGTTCTTTACGCTGAAGAACGCTGCCGGCGACCTCGTCGTGCCGACGACGATCGGCGTCTGCCTCGGCATCATCCTGCTCGGCAAAGTCTTCGCAGCGAATGTTATGCGTCTGCTCTGTCTGCGCAGAAGAAAGCCGTCGGCCGCGGCATAAACGCAACGAATAACGCTTTCCCCCAAACGCCTTTGCACACCAGTGCAGAGGCGTTTTCATATGGATGGTGCGATGCTTCATGTTCGCCGACAGCACTCCTTAATGAGCCCGCACGACAGCATTCGTTAAAATTAAAAAATTGATGCTACGTGGAACTTCTTTTATGCGCAGCTGGTCCTACCACCTCCTAGCCCTTTTTGTTGTCCTCTGCTGGGGCATGACGCTCGTGAGCAGCAAGGTGCTTCTCAATTTCGGAATGCAGCCCTGGGCGCTCGTTGAACTCCGCTCGGTGCTGGCCTACGGCATCCTCATCTTCCTCGCCCCCATGCAGCTCTACTCGGGCACCATGCGAGGAGAAATCACCGTAGCGCTCCTCGGCCTTACCAGTATTCCTCTCTTTTTCGGCCTACAGACGCTGGCATTGGAACACGGAGTCGTTTCGACAACAGCCAGTCTTATCGCCATGGGGCCGCTTCTGAGCGGCCTCTTGGCCATGGCTGCGCTGCGCACCTGGAAACTTCACTGGATGACCTTTCTGGGGATCTGCACGGCAGCAACCGGTACGTTTCTGCTTTACTTTGACAACGCCGTTCTGCAGGACCTGCGCGGCTTGGGTTTTATCTCGGCCTTGCCGCAGCCGCTGCCTACGCCGTGTATTCACTGGTCCTACGAGCGCTTGCTGATCTGCCCGCCCTTTTCGTCATGCGCAAGTCCACGGGCTACGGCATCCTGGGGGCGCTGCCTTTTTACCTGAATGAACAGCCTACTGACGCGGCCATTCTCTTTGAAGTGCCGGCTGCCGGCGCCAACCTCGTCTTTCTGGCACTTGCGGCAACGGTCATCGGATACACACTCTGGCATAAAGCTGAGCAGGAGATCGGCGCATCGGGCACGCGTTGGTACACCTATCTCAGCCCAGCTGTCGGCATTATCGGCGGTCTCTGGTTCCTCAATGAAGAGATGAGCTACATCGGCGTCATGGGCGTAGGCATGATTCTCTGCGGCGTCGTCTGCGCGCAGACAGGCCTCGTTCGAGTCGCTGCCGAAATGGCTAAACGCTGGTAGCAAATGAACTCGTTTCACGCATTCCAGCACACATCTCTGAGCTGAAACCACTTCAAAATGCATCTCAAAACGCCGGTACTGCCGGCGTTTTGCTTTTGTACATCCCGTGGAACCTATTCAACTTACCCATGTCCGAGTCAGTTCATCGCATCAACGGAAGAGGACTACCCATATACGGGAGGCGCGAATTGGGATTGAGACATACAATTTCACGCCTGCAAACAAAACTCGTCTGAGAGTGAAAAACGAATGGCCTGAAGCGATGAAGACGGTTTATGCAGAGTTAGCTCAAAGAGGATTATTTGGTAAGTACGCTATTTTTAACGTCTCCAATTTGAATGGATATCTGAGCACATCGATGAATTGATATTCAGTAAGCTTATTTCATTCAACACTCTCTCAGCAGACCACTTGACTTAGACACCATCTATTCAATCATTACCATTCAATTCAAATCAGCACCTCTATATAATCAACGACAATCAATACAGAGGATACTCTCTGCACAAGCCCCTCTCATCGACCACAATACCGCATATTGGACTCATTGCTGCATAACGATCTATTCAAGATAATTTTTTCATCCGCAGCAGCTGCAGCAACATATGACTTATGACGATTAACAATTACTCGACAGCATATTCGTCTTATTTCATTCATCAATATTGCCAATACATGCCTTATGGCTTTATCTGATCGTTCTAAGATCAATAAACTTATATGCTCATCTGTCTCATTGAATTGATGGATGTTGAGAGACGCTCTATCTGTGAGCAGATCCAGCGATTGAAGACATCATCAGCGCAGGGCAGGCGACAGACCATTTATCCATAGACAGTCCCAAACCCAATCGGCTGCTCCGTACTCAAAACCAACTCATCTGGCGCTCAGGCTTACTATGCGAGCCGGGAGCAACGGTTGTACAGCAAATTTTAATACACATTAAAATGCGTGTTAATCAATTTAACACTCAGCAAAATTTATATAAAGCCAATAATTACCCGGGATCAAGGCATCTGTTGACAAACCAAAAACACGTTCTAAACATACTTTTGCTCATTGCTGAGCGATATTTTTTAGTTTATGTTAGTTCGCATAGTCCTGCGTGTTATAATTTTCAACATCGCTTATAGGAGATGTTATGCGTCATTCCATAGCCGTCGAAGAGTCCGTCATTCAACTCGGCTCCAATCTCCGATCTGCCCGCCTTCGCCGCCGTCTTCCTCAGTCTGTCGTTGCTGACCGAGCGGGCATATCACTCAATACACTTTCCAAAATTGAAAATGGAGACTGCGGTGTCTCTATTGGAAACATTGCGTCCGTGCTCAACGCGCTTGGCTTGTCCCCTCTTCTGTCCGGCCTGGCGGCAGCGCAAGAAGACTCTGCAGGATTAATGCTGGAAGAAAGGAATCTGCCTCAGCGAGTGCGTTCAAAAAAGAAATCTGCCGGGCAGTGACTTGAGTCAGCTGCGCCTCTCATTCAATTAACTTATATTGTGAAGTACATTCATTTCACTATTAATGAATGTCATTTCCATTAAACGCATTGACCAATAACAAACCAGCACTCCTCTCTATTCAAATCATCATTGACGCAACTCATTTAAACCATTCATCTGCATCCTATGTCCAAATGCTCATTTAGAAAATGGCTGATTCATTCCGATGCCATTCAGGATGAACCATTGATCGGGGAGCTTTACTTCCCGACACTGCCCTCTGAAATTGCCGCAGAGAGGACATCTGATGAAAGCCATTCCAATGATGAATCGATGACGGCAATGAATGAGCGGCAGAAAAAATCCCTGAACCGTCTGACAGCTGCGGAGATGAAATGGAGTGCACGAGCTATGGCGTCGCTTCAGGACAGCATTCGCTTTCGATATTCAAAAGCGTGGCTCGACAACGGTTTTCCGATTGGTGCAGATCTGCCTTTGCAGGAAGGCTTGATGAAGCCCTTGAATGCAGCACGACTGTTTGGATTTCTCGCAGATCGTGCGCTTGACGGGACTTCCGCCCTTTGGTTTGAGCAAGCTTTTGCAATGGGATCTCAGGGGACGGCAGTACCGGCTGATGCATCTTCAATCGAGCGGCAGTCCATTTTGCTGCCCCACTGCGAAGCCCACGCCGGCGGCATTCGCATACGCAGCACAGAGGGAGAAGCGGCCGGAAGCACTCTGCCGATTCCGATGGAGTCCAATGCTGCGGCAGGCATTCCTTTAGCCATTCAGAATGCTGAACGCGGCCGCGCCGATTTGCGGTCGCTTTTGGCCATTGCAGCCGCCACGACCTTGCCTGGGCGGCATTCTCCGCGCGTTGTAGTCTCCGGGCGAGATGAAGAGGTCATGACGCTCAGTCGGCTCGATGACCTCTGCAGCATCCCTGTTTGGCGCGAAATTTACATGCGTTTGGCGCGTGAGAGCGGGATTGAAACCGCTCAAACGCGTTTAAAAGACGTCCGCGGAAGCACTGCACTCCTCACGAGCCGCATTGACAGAGCAGCGGGGAAGCCGCTCTTCACGCTTTCAGCGCGAACACTGACTGCCGGCCGAATGGGTTCTTATCTAGGCATCGCCGACATCTTGAACAGCGACGGCGCCTCCCCTGCGGAGGATCTGCCCAAAGTTTGGCGGCGAATGGCCTTTGCGCTGCTTACCGGCGCAGCTGACGCCCCCGAGCGGTGGCTTTTTGTGCGGGAAGAATTCGGCTGGCGGCTGGCTCCGGCCCACGGATGGCGTCCGAATACGGGAG
>OATE01000330.1_pt1 | contig 16758 bp, 9 predicted proteins | sample 1475901 | NCBI WGS metagenome assembly OATE01 (sample SAMEA2579944, study PRJEB22360) | human gut metagenome | reverse complement strand
AGAGTGAACACCGGCGCGTTCGATTTGTTCCATAATACCAGGGATACATACATCGATACCGTCAGAAATAGCGTCAACCTCTACCTCCATACCAACCATGTAACGGTCGATAAGAACAGGATGCTCCTTAGATGCTACTACGGCTTCCTTCATGTATACATCAAGCTCTTTATCGTTGTATACGATTTCCATCGCACGACCGCCCAATACATAAGAAGGGCGAACGATTAACGGATATTTCAACTTTTTAGCTGCTTCTTGTGCTTCTTCATCAGAGGTTACCAGAGCACCTACTGGGCGAGGGATACCAAGTTTCGCCAACAATTCATCAAAGCGTTCACGGTCTTCCGCCATATCGATGCTATCTACGGATGTACCGAGGATTTTGACGCCACGTTCTGCCAATGGGCCTGCCAAATTTATAGCCGTTTGACCACCAAATTGAGCAATGACGCCCGCTGGCTGTTCTTTATTGATGATTTCCATAACATCGTCCACAGTCAATGGCTCAAAGTATAAAGAGTCAGAAATATCAAAGTCAGTAGACACTGTTTCTGGGTTGTTATTAATCATAATAGATTGGTAACCCGCTTTACGAAGTGCCCAAGAAGAATGCACAGAGCAGTAATCGAACTCTACCCCTTGTCCGATACGGATTGGACCGGAACCAAGCACTACTACGGATTTATCGCCTAATGGACGAACCTCATCCTCTTGTGCATACGCACTGTAGTAATAAGGTGTTTTAGATTCAAATTCTGCAGCGCAAGTATCTACGTATTTATATGTTGGAAGAATATTCCATTCTTTACGTTTTGCACGAACATCTTCTACAGTTGTATTAGCATAATGAGCGATAACAGAACCAGTGAAGGAATAACGTTTTGCTTTGCGCAATACATCCTCTGTTAAACCTTGCTCAGCCAATGCTTTTTCCACAGTAACAATGTTTTTGATTTTTTCAATAAAGAATGTATCAATTTTTGTAATATAGTGGATTTTTTCTACACTGATTCCCTTGCGAAGTGCTTCTGCTACAACATAGATACGTTCATCATCTACTAAATGTAAACGTTCGATCAATTGTTCCATAGACTCATGAGCGATTTTCTTAAGCTCAATATGGTCTAAACCAATTTCCAAGGAACGAATTGCTTTAAGTAAGGAGCCTTCCAAAGAACGGTCGATAGCCATAACTTCGCCAGTGGCTTTCATTTGTGTGCCCAAGGTACGATCTGCCAAGTTGAATTTTTCAAAAGGCCAGCGTGGAAACTTAGTTACTACATAGTCAAGAGTCGGCTCAAAGCATGCTTTAGTTTCACCGGTTACAGCATTTGTAATTTGATCCAATGTCATGCCTACTGCAATTTTTGCTGCTACCTTCGCAATTGGGTACCCAGTTGCTTTAGATGCCAATGCAGAGGAACGAGATACGCGAGGGTTTACTTCGATAACAATATATTCGTTGCTATTTGGATTCAAAGCGTATTGTACGTTACAACCGCCTTCGATTTTTAAATAACGGATAATCTCTACAGATGCGGTACGCAGCATTTGGTATTGAATATCGTTCAAGGTTTGACTTGGTGCCACAACGATAGAATCCCCAGTATGCACACCAACAGGGTCAATATTTTCCATATTACATACGATGATGCAGTTATCTGCACTATCGCGCATTACTTCATATTCAATCTCTTTCCAGCCTGCAACGGAACGTTCTGCTAGAATTTGGTGAATTGGTGAAAGTTTCAAACCACGACGTGTGATTTCATACATTTCATCTTCATTATGGGCAATACCTCCACCAGTACCGCCTAATGTGTATGCAGGACGGATGATAATAGGATACCCAATGCGATTAGCAAAGGCTACTGCTTCTTCAAGATCGTTAAAGATATCGGATTCAGGAACCGGTTGGTTGATTTCCTTCATCGCTTCTTTGAAGAGTTCACGGTCTTCCGCTTGTTTAATGGCTTCAAGAGTTGTACCAAGAAGTTTTACACCATATTCTTCTAATACGCCAGCTTCAGACAATTGTACCGCCATATTAAGACCTACTTGACCACCTAATGTAGCCAACAAGCCCCAAGGGCGTTCTTTTTTTATAACTTCTGTTACGAATTCAAGACTAATCGGTTCTACATATACGCGGTCTGCAATATCTGTATCAGTCATAATAGTAGCAGGGTTGGAGTTAACTAATACTACTTTATAACCCTCTTCTCGAAGGGAACGGCATGCTTGTGTACCAGCATAATCAAACTCTGCAGCTTGACCGATAATAATTGGACCAGAACCAATTACAAGTACTTTTTTTGCTTCTGAGGTCATATTATTTTCCCTTTCTCATTAAGTCTTCAAATTCGTCAAATAAATATAGGTTATCAGTAGGTCCTGGGGATGCTTCTGGATGGTATTGTACGGAGAAGATTGGCAATTCTTTATGACGCATACCTTCTACGGTACCATCATTTACACTACGATGTGTAATTTCTACGAAATCTGGCAAAGAAGTATCATCTACCGCATAACCATGGTTTTGAGATGTAATATATACCCGACCAGTACGTAAATCTTGTACAGGATGGTTAGAACCACGGTGACCAAATTTCAATTTGAATGTGGTACCACCATAAGCTTGTGCCAATACTTGATGCCCCATACAGATGCCAAAGATTGGTTTCTTACCAAACATTTTCTTTACTTCTTCTACTGCATAGCCAAGATCTTGAGGGTCTCCAGGGCCATTAGATAAAAAAATACCATCTGGATTTGCTGCCAACACATCTTCAGCCTTAGCATCTGCAGGAAATACAATAAGACGACAGCCTGCAGCTTCTAGAGAGCGAAGGATATTTTCCTTTACACCATAATCCATTACCGCTACGTGGAATTCAGCATTTTTATCTCCACGCATACCTTGCCATTTTGTAGTTACACGCATAACTTGATCTGTTGGCAAGTCTTGTTTAAACAATTTTTGAATATCCTCCATAGGGTAATCAGAGCGTACGAGTACGCCCTTCATTACACCATGGTTACGAAGAACACGTGTAATCGCACGTGTATCTACATCATAAAGGCAAGGGATGCCGTGCAAACGAAGATACTCACTAAATAACCCCTCATTTTGCCAGTTAGATGGAAAGTCACATAGTTCACCTACAATAAAACCTTTACAATATGGCTTAGGACCTTGAGTGATAGAATTTAAAGTACCATAATTACCAATTAAAGGATAGGTTAATGTAATAATTTGATCCGCATAGGATGGGTCAGTCAAGATTTCTTGATACCCGGTCATACCTGTGTTAAATACAACTTCACCTACCGTTGGGGCGCCACCTAATAAGGAACCTTCAAACACGGAACCATCTTCAAGAACTAACTTGCCTTTCATTATAAGACTACGCCCTCCTTCATAACAATTTTGCCATCAACTACTGTAAGTTTAGCTTTACCTGTAACAGTCATACCATCAAATGGGCTAACTTTACCTTTTGTATAGAATTTATTTCGATCTACTGTCCATTTTTCAGTTGTAGAGAATACAGTAATATCTGCTGGCTTGCCAACTTCAAGAACACCTGCATCAAGGTGCATCAACTCAGCTGGTCGAGTACTCATATAGTACACAACTTGATCAATGCTAAGTTTATCAGGACCATATGCATTTGTAATAACCGCTGCCAAAGATGTTTCGAGGCCACTGAAACCATTTGGTGCACAGCAGAATTCATGGTCTTTTTCTTCGTATGCATGTGGTGCATGGTCTGTAATAATCGCATCGATTGTGCCATCTTTCAAGCCTTCTAATAATGCTTGGCGATGATCTTCTGAGCGAATTGGAGGAGCCATTTTAAATGCTGGATTATATTCGCGTAGGTATTCATCTGTGAAAGACAAATGTTGGCTTGTAACTTCACAGGTTACATTAAGGCCTTTAGCCTTCGCACGGCGCACCATATCTACAGTATTTTTACTACTTACGTGAGCAATATGGATATGACCACCTGTCATTTCAGATAACAAGATATCACGAGCAACAGCCAAATCTTCAGCTACTGCAGGGCGACCAATAACACCTAATTCATAAGAAACAATACCTTCATGCATATGGCCATTTTTAGTCAATGTAATATCTTCTGCATGGTCGATAACCATCTTATTAAACATGGACGAGTATTCTAAAGCACGACGCATAAATGCAGCATTTTCTACATAGTGGCCATCATCGGAGAAAGCTACTACACCAGCTTCTGCCATATCCCCCATTTCAGCAAGTTCCTTACCTTCAAGACCTTTTGATACAGCACCAATAAATTCTACCTTAACAACACCAGTAAGTTCGGCTTGCTTTTGCAACCCTCTTACGAGCGCAGCATTATCTACCACAGGATTTGTGTTAGCCATAGTTACAACACGTGTGAAACCACCTGCAGCAGCGGCTTGTGTACCGGAGTGGAAATCTTCTTTCGCTTCTTGACCTGGCTCACGCAAATGTGTGTGAATATCGATAAGGCCTGGTGCTACAATAAGACCTGTTGCATCATATATCTCAGCACCTTCAGCATTTAAGTTTTGACCGATGGCTGCAATTTTACCATCTTTTACGAGAATGTCTACTACTTCGTTTTGTTTTTTCGCCGGATTTACTACCGTACCATTTTTAATAAGCAAGCTCACTACCGTCACCTCCGATAATAGTTAAGTACAATACAGCCATACGTATAGCTACGCCATTACGCACTTGTTCTTGAATTACTGATTGATCAGAATACGCCACATCTGGTGCGATTTCTAGACCACGGTTCATTGGGCCTGGATGCATGACCATTACATCGTCTTTAGCTAATTTCAATACATCGTTATTAATACCAAAGATACGTGCATATTCTCTGTTTGTAGGATATAGTGCAGAGTGAATGCGTTCTAATTGAATCCGAAGTACGTTTACAACATCTGCATCAACAACGGCTTCACGAATATCGTGGTGTACGGTAACACCTAATTTTTCAAGTTCTGGATATACCATTGTACGAGGACCAGCTAGATGTACATCAGCCCCCATTTTTGTAAGTCCATAGATGTTGGAGCGTGCTACACGGCTATGCATGATATCGCCAATAATAACGACTTTTAAGCCTTCTATGGATTCTTTTTTCTCTAAAATAGAGTACATATCTAGTAAAGCTTGTGTTGGATGCTCATGAGCGCCATCACCTGCGTTAATGATAATCGGATCTACGGCTTTCGTAGCGTATAAAGGTGCACCTTCTGCGCTGTGGCGCATTACGATAGCATCTGTGCCCATGTAGGACATAGTTAACAATGTATCGCGGAAGCTTTCACCTTTACCCATGGAAGATCCACTAGGAGAAAGATTGATCACGTCAGCCCCTAAGTATTTGCCGGCTAACTCAAAGGAACTACGGGTACGAGTACTTGGCTCCATAAAAAGGTTAATAATGGATTTCCCCTTTAAAAGTGGAACCTTCTTGTCATCAGAAAGAACAATCTTCTTCATTTTCTTTGCCACATCTAAAATCAATTTGATTTCTTCAGGTGACACATTTTGCAAACCCAATAAATCTTTGCCTTTTAGGCTAACTTGTCCCATGATTTCCTCCTAACTCACGTAACAAAAAAGACCTTTTGCCCAGGGCAAAAGGTCAAATAGTTTGCACAAAGAAGCCCCTATGGGCACTTCAACTATATTCCTTTCTCAGCCTCTCTGGACTAAATTAAAAGGTATTGTATTATGCAATGGTCTCTCGTACCATATATGCATTTCTTTATTTATTGTACTGAATCCACCTTTGAAAGTCAATGTAAAACACAAAATTCATATGGATTTTAAAAAGAGGACAAGCATATAAAATTGCTTATCCTCTCTATATTTAAACAGCTATTAAGCCACTACCATATCTTAAACTTTAATCTAACATTTCTTTTTTAGAAATTAAGAACCTTAACCTAGTGGATATAGTCTTGGTGGATTTTCTTCATCATTTTGCTGTTCATTTTGTGTAGTATACGGCATTTGATCTTGTTGCGACTCATTCGCTACAGGATTTATCTGCACATTTTGCTGATTTGGCAACAATTGAGGCTGACGTTGCTCACGACGACGTGTATTTTGGGATGCCGTCGGTCTAGGTTTTGTTAACTCATCAATGGATACAGCATTTGGAATAGTTACATTTGATGTATCCCCATGAACATCATCAAGTTCACTGAAGGAAGGAGTCCTCTTAGAAGCTTGAGCAGCCTTACGTTCGGCTTCAAGTTGTTGACGGGCAAGTTCTGCACGACGACGAGCGCTTTCTTGTTGATCTCGAACACGTTGAATCGCTTCAGCACGCTCTTTTGCTTTACGCTCTATTTCAGCTTGAGCCAACGCTTGTTGACGGGCAGCTTCAGCTTTACGTTCTGCCTCTAGTTGCGCTTTATATCGTTCCTCAGCAAGGCGTCGTGCCTCGGCTGCTTGACGTTCTGCTTCAGCTCGTTCTGCAGCAAGTCGCTCTTGCTCTGCCTTACGAGCTTCCGCCGCTATGCGAGCCGCCTCTGCTTTACGAGCCTCTTCGGCACGTCTTGCTTCTTCTATGCGACGAGCTTCTTCGGCTCTACGCACTTCTTCGGCACGTTTAGCCTCTGCAGCAATACGAGCTTCTTCAGCACGGCGCGCTGCTTCGAGTCGTTCCTGTTCAGCTCTACGTTGTGCCTCAAGTCTAGCTGCTTCTGCTTTACGAGCTTCTTCTGCTCTACGTGCTTCTGCTTCTAAACGAGCTTGTTCAGCTTTACGCGCCGCTTCAATTCTCGCAGCTTCAGCTTTGCGTGCTTCCTCTGCTCGTTTTGCTTCTGCTGCTACGCGAGCGGCCTCAGCTTTACGTTCCGCTTCAATTCGAGCTTCTTCTGCTCTACGCGCTTCCTCCGCACGACGAGCCTCTTCTGCTTTTCTTGCTGCTTCCATTTGTTGTGCTTCCAAAGCAGCCTTAGCCTCTGCCGCTCTACGAGCATCTTCTTGACGCTTCGCTTCAAGAGCGGCTTGCTCAGCAGCACGTTGTGCTTCTAAAGCAGCTTTCGCTTCTGCTGCTTTACGAGCTTCTTCGGCACGTTTTGCTTCCAATGCTTCCTGCTCGGCTTTACGTTGTGCTTCTAAACGAGCTCTAGCCTCAGCAGCCAAGCGTTCCTCTTCGGCCTTTTTGGCCTCTAAAGCAGCTTTTTCTGCTGCTCTTTGCGCTTCAAAGCGTGCCTTAGCTTCGGCCGCTTTTCTTTCTTCCTCCGCTTTGCGTGCGGCCTCAATACGAGCAGCTTCAATTCTACGTTCTTCTTCAAGACGTTTTGCTTCCGCTGCTAGTCGAGCTTCTTCTGCTTTACGAGCCGCCTCTAGCCGATCTGCTTCCGCTTTTCTCGCTGCCTCGATACGTGCCATTTCAGCTTTACGAGCCGCTTCCGCCTTGCGAGCTTCCTCTGCTTTACGCTCTGCTTCGGCTTTTTCAGCCATCTTACGCTCAATTTCAGCATGCTTGGCTTCTGCAGCCTTTCGCAACATTTCGGCTTTTTCTGCAGCTAGTCGAGCCTCTTCAGCTTTTTTACGAGCTAATGCTTCTCTCTCATCTTTTGCCTTTTTAAGTTGTGCTTCTTTTTTTACATCTGCTACAGCTTTATCGCTCAACTTTTTAGTTTCTTCATGAGCAATTGTTTCTGCCCGCTTAGCTGGACTTTCAATAGTAGATTTTTTAGTATCTACTGCTTCTTTATCTCCATCTTTACCACCTACAGGGCCTACAGGTATTTGTGTGCCCCCTTGAGTTGGATGCCCTAAAATATCTTTAACATCTTTCGGCACATTAACAGCAATAGTTTGATGTTTTTGTGGATTTGCAAGAGATTCAGGAATTAACAAGAAACGAATTGGCAAATTCGATGCACCGGCTGGCATAAAGTTTAATGTTAATAAATCGCCCGCATTATAATTCCCTAATAGACGACTATCTAATATAGTACCTTCCCCTAATGCGGAAATACCATCTTCACCACCAATGTGATAAGTTCGTGTATCGGTCTGTCCCCGTCTAGCACCTTGTTGATGCAATGCTTTTACCATAAAGGAACCAGAATAAGGTCCCCCAAGAGGGTTAAAATACAGTCTAAACGGTTCATTCCCCTTTGTTGGAATTTTTAACGTATACGATACGCCATAGTTACCACGGTCACGAACAAATGCTTTATTTTGCATTTCGTCTACACCATTGATAAACGTATCCTCTCGATCATTACCAATTTCTACAAAGGCACCACCTAAAGCGGTGTCGAATGGTGTAGTAACCTCCATATTACGTTTAGCACCAGTATAAGTACCGCGTAATTGTATTTCATCAATAGGAAGGTTTTTCACCCAATGTGACGCATCTACAGGGTCCATCCCCATAGGCAACATCATGACACGCGCAAATATAGGCCCTTCTGTTTTAATATCTACAATACCCGTAAATAATGCATCTCGATTTACCGGTGTATTTTCTAAGTCACTAAAGATTAATTGACGCCCTTGTGGTGGGATGCTAAGAGAGTATAACGGTCTTGCATCTGGGCTTTCATTAAGAGGTTGCTCCAAATCCTTTCGCGACAAATTACGACCTGCTGCAAAATAGTCAGGTGTAGCTACAGATTTTAATTGTCTCATGACATGTACTGAAGTTGGATAAGCCGTTTGGTTTTCTAAGACGATAGCAATCTTGTGAGGTAAATCCATTTCATTGACATGATAGAAATAGATACGACCATTGCCATTAATTGTACCTGCACTTAACGTACCTCCTACAGGTCCTACATATTCAGGACTATCCGATAGGAGCAATGTATCCGTTTGAGACACCAACGATGGTGGCAACGGAGAAAACTGAAAATATCCAATTGATTGTAAATCTATATCACGAGCTTCTACATGGCCTGTAAGGGCAGCCATGGCGGCCATAGCCGCAGCTACACAATATCTTGATTTATAGGAAAACATATATTATTACCTCTATACTTCTTCGAGCCCCAACGGGTCATACGTAAGTGCTAATGCTTCAATCTTCTTTAGTCGATGGCCAATTCCAGATTTAGATAGTTTCCCCTCCATCAACTCTTCAAGTTCTTTTAAACTCGCTTCAGGATTCTCCCACCGAAGTCTTGCAACGACGCGCAACTTTTCTGGTAATTCTTCAATGCCGATTTCTCTATCAATAATCCGGATTGCTTTTACCTGACGAACTGCTGCATCCACAACCTTCTGTAAATTTGCAGTCTCACAGTTGACTTGTCGATTAATTTGATTTCGTACAGTTTTCATAATCCGCACGTTTTCAAATTCCATAAGAGCCGATTGAGCTCCCATGATTTGCAAACAGTTTGTTACTGCGTCCCCTTCTTTAAGATATACTACATACTCTTCCTTCCGCTCCGTTAAGCCCGCATGAATGTGAAAGAGCCGTAATACATGGATAATTTCCCTCGCAAAGGTCTCGTTTCCCGTCATAAACTCAAGATGATAATCACTTTGTGGTTTATTAACAGAGCCTCCCCCTAAAAAAGCTCCCCTTAAAAAGGCGCGTCGCGCTTCCATTGATTTGAGCCAACTACGAGGAATTTGTTCGCTCACAGGCCATAAAGCAAGATCCTCTAGAGCCTGTCTACCCTCTACAGAGGGTTCTACAGATAGCGTATACATATTTTTTTTACGCAAGTTTAAACCTTGTCGTACTAAAACATTTGTAGGTAATTCGTATTGCTTTTTCAAAATACCAAGCAAACGACGAGCTACTGCATTATTAGCCGTAGCTAAACGAATACCGACGGCACCTTTCATCCCCAAAATGATAGATCCGCCCATACGCAATAAGCAAGACGCTTCAATTTTCATGGCCACATCCGCATCACTAGAGGCTTCATATTGGCATAATTCATTTTTCACATCTTCTGCAAATGACATGGGCATCCCTTCTCATTAATGATCATCTCGTTGAAGATAATACTCTAAGATATGCGGTTCAGTGTTAGATTGCATAGCATGAATAATATCCATAATAACTTTACCTAGCCGTTCAGGATCGTGAACAGCTGGTTTTTGAGGGCTAATTAAGGTAGCTCGTATAGTGCGGATTCCTTTGGCTTGTAACTTTTTAGTATCTAATACCAATGGTTCAGATCCTACAGCACTATATTGTTCAACCATTTGAATTGGCAACGGACCATCATTGGCAAGAACAGTATCTATAATTCCTTCTCCGCCATGAGCAATTAAAGCCTCTACATGGTCATTTAATGTGTAGCCTGTGGTTTCACCTGGTTGTGTCATAACATTAGCAATATAGATTTTATTAGCCTTACTAGCACGTACATGAGAGGCCAACTTATCAGTTAGTAAATTTGGGATAATGCTTGTATATAAACTACCAGGACCTAAAATAATCACATCTGCTTCATCAATGGCACGTAATGCAGCCCCCTCTGGCTTAGGCAATGCTGGATCACTATAGATATGACGAATTCGTTTACCCGAGTGTGGTATATTACTTTCACCTTCTACAATAGTGCCATCTGTCATCTCTGCACGCAATTTAATGAACTCTGTAGAGGAAGGAATTACACGACCACGGACACGCAACAATTTACTAGCCGCTTCAAGAGCTTCTTCAATATCTCCATCGTAAACTTGAGCAAGCGCAGTGATAAAGAGATTACCAAAGCTGTGTCCAGAAAGCTCATTTTCCCCTTCGAAGCGGTAACGGAATAAGTTCTCCATTACCCCTTCTTGTTCAGCTAGTGATACTAAACAGTTTCTCAAATCACCAGGTGCTATCATTTGAAAGTCTTCTCGCAAGCGGCCAGAAGAACCTCCATCATCAGCAACTGTTACAATCGCAGATAGGTTTGATGTATGTGATTTCAAACCACGCAATAAATTTGATAAGCCCGTACCCCCACCGATTACTACAATTTTAGGGCCCTTATCGAGTCGGATATTTTGAAAGATAATATCTGATACCTTACTGTCAGGATTAGGTAGTACCGCACGAATAATCGTTTTTATAACTTTGCTTGTACCGATGAGCATTAATACAGCGCCAATCGATAATACTACAGCCCCTACAGCAATGAGTACATTATAATTGTAAAAGCCCGTCATATTATAAGAAAAGGCAAGTACAATATCTTCAAGAACCGCAAGCCATTGATAGTTAAACATCAAGGAAATGCCAATAATTAAAAGACCTACACCACAACTAAATAAGGCAAGCCAACGTTTTATATTTAGACCCGGAATTAGCCACCGGAACCATCCTTTTCGCAACATAATCCCCCCTATCTAGTTATCAAGTGTTATAATTTCATGAGGATTATAATCTTCTTCTACATTATTTTTCATCATATCTCTATGTTCAACAGTGACACGATATCCTTTTTCTAATAAATGGGAATATAGAGCCTCTGCCATAGCTACAGATCTATGCATACCACCTGTACAGCCTACTGCCACAATAAATTGAGATTTTCCTTCTTGTTCATAATTTGGCACAAGAAAATCCATAGTATCAAAGTAACGTCTTTTAAATTCCTCTGTTACTTCAAAGGAATGAATATATTCATTTACTGCTTTTACACGACCTGTTTTATGACGAAACTCGGGAATATAAAATGGATTTGGTAGAAAACGAACATCCCATACCATATCTGCATCGAGAGGAATACCATATTTAAAACCAAAGCTCACTACAGTAATAGCCATACCATGAGCTTCATCAACTTGAGCAAAGCGCGTTTTTAAATACTCTTTCAAGCTGGCTGTTTTCATATTAGTGGTATCAATAATAAAATCTGCTTTATGGCGCACAGAGTTAAGAATTTGGCGTTCCTTCTTTAGCCCTGTTGTAATCAGCCCATTAGGAGCCAATGGATGACTTCGTCGGCTTTCCTTATATCGACGAATCAAAGTCTCATCTGTAGCATCCATAAATACAATTTCAAAATCTACCTTCATATCTTTTAATGTATCTAAAGATGAAGAAAGAGCTTCAAAAAATTCGCCACCCCGAATATCTACAACAAGAGCAACGCGATTGGTCCGTTCTCCACCTTGTCGGCAAATTTCACTTAATTTAGGAATCAGCACAGGGGGAATATTATCAATACATAAATACCCCATATCTTCTAAAGCTTGCAATACTTGAGTTTTGCCGGCACCTGACATACCTGTAACTATTAACAAACGAAATGCTTCCATAGTTTTACTCCATTATAAAAGATTATCCTCAATCCAATGGGCTACTCCATCGTCATTATGATGGCCACAAATTGTATAAGCCACAGATTTTACATGATCTGTAGCGTTTTCAACAGCTACAGAGTAACCTGTTTTACGTAGCATAGAAATATCATTTTCTGCATTACCAAAAGAAACGATATGTTCTAAACTAATATGATTATCTAAAGCTAGTTGTGTCAAAGCACGCCCCTTTGACACATTAAGGGCAACGATTTCTAAAAAGTCTTTTTGGCTACGAACTAGATTAACCAAATCGCCCACTTCAGGAGTCAAAGTATCAATAATTTGATCAATCCCCTCTACTGTATCAATAGCGATTAGCTTATTTGGCTCAGACTCTAAAGTATATAACCCATCACCTAAAAACTCTGCTTTCGCTCCCGTTTGAACTTCATAGAGATCGGACTGCCACGTTTTATGATGACATAGCAAATGATCATCTATATAAGATTGTATATGCCAATCATATTGTTTTGCTAATTCATAAATACGCTGTACAGCCTCAACAGAAACGGTCTGCTCAAATAGTTTACACCCTGTTTCCAATTCTTGAATGAGTCCTCCAGAGAACAAAATCATCGGTACATTACCAAGCTTTAATGCCTGCCCAATGGGCTTAGCCGTTTGATACATCCGTCCCGTAGCAATGGTAACAACGATGCCCCTTTGCTGTAAACGATGTAACACATCTACTGTATAGTCAGATACAGTATTATCACTGCGTACCAAGGTTTCATCACAATCGATGGCAACCATTTTAATATGAGAAAAAAAAGGATTCATGTTCGCCGCCTTTATAGAAATTTTAAATACTCTTTATTATACCATTAATAGTGGCTATATAGATAGAAATTAGCGGTAATAACCCTAATAATGACAAGAAAGTTTACTCATGAAACTTTCATTAAATGAAAAGTCATCTATTTTCGATAAATCATTCTATATTAATTAAATAGACGGCATTAATGAAACACTATATAAAAAGCCTCATATAATTTTATATTAAACACAAAAAGAGACTCCCGAAGGAGTCTCTTTCGTATGAGTAACTATCAAATTAGAATTTGTAGTTAAGGTCTGCACGGTAGAAGTCAGCTTTATCATTACCGTTTTGATCTTTCCAATCAAAACCGTAGTTAGCTGTTAAGCCTACGTTGTTTTGCAATGCATAGTCAACAGTTGCCATCCAACCTTTAGCATCTGTAGTGTAGATGTGGTTGTAAGTAGTATCAATGATAGGAGCATTTTCTTTTGCGTTGAAGTATTGACCTTTTACGCCCCAAGTACCTTGTTTTTTGATGTCGTAGTTACCATAACCTACGCCTGCTGTCCAAGCTTGAGATTCTTCAAGGCTAGAAGCTTTCAACCATTCGCCACCAACCCAAATTTTATCGAAGTTAGCATCAGCATTGAAACCATATACGTTTCTAACATCATCATCTTGGTTAATACGGTCATAGAAACCACCAACCATAGCATGTTTACCAACTTTACCATTAACATTTACGATAAGATCAGTAACATTTTCCTCTTTAGTCAAGCCAGCTGCATCGCCAGATACCATGTAACCGTATGCAGCTTGAGCCATAATTTTGTCGTTACCAACGTTCAATTGAGCACCGTCGAAAGTACCATCAAATGCTAAGCCGCCACCAATAACTTGGTTAAAACGACCAGCTTTCAAGGATACGCGTTCGCCGAATTTGTGGTTAACATAAGCGCGGTCGATTTGAGCGTCTGCTTTACCTTCAGTTCTGGAGTCACCCAATTCGAAGTTACCAGATGTCAAACGAACAACTGCATCAGTGCGATCGTTTACTTTTGCGTTGAATTGTACACGTGCACGAGCGTCGAATTTGGATTTAGCATGTTCAGCATCTTTATAACGAAGACGAGCATCACCAGTAACTTTTACGTTACCAACACGGTCTTCCAAACGAGCTACACGAACGCCCAAGTTGTTCAATTCGTTAGAAAATTCATCAGCCAAACGGTTGATCATAGCTTGTTGTTCTGCGTTAGCGCGGTCTTGGTTAGCCATAGCTTTAGCTACCATTTGAGCCATTTCATAACGAGTGATGTTGTTTTGGCCTTTGAAAGTACCATCAGGATAACCGTTAACGATACCAGCGTTTGCCAATTGAGAAACTGCTTGGTATGCCCAAGAATCTGGAGTTACGTCGGAGAATGGGTTAGCTGCGAATGCAGTAGTTACACCCAAAACTGCTGTTGCTGCAAAGATTGCTGCGAATTGTTTTTTCATAGTTGAATTCCTTCTTTCTGAAAAAAATAGAAAATAAAATGTTACAAGTCATAACATTCACATTCTACTCGTTCTTCAGATTAAGAATGTATAGGAGTGTCCATGTTTCCTCACCATATTCTACATCGAAGATCTTCATTTCATGTATATATCATGACCTGTACGGTGATAGTATCACAACCTTTTTTCTATGTAAAACCTTAACACCTATATTCAGCCTTATTACTGAATACTCTCTATTTTAAAAATTTCATGAATGCAGTAAAAATCTAACTTCATGAACATTTTTTCATTTTATAGTTTTATACAAAAGAAATTTTTTATCAGATTTAAAAGCCTAACATTATATTAATAAGACTAATTATATTAACATTCATTTATTAATATAAAAATAAAATTATAAACTATATTATCATTATATTTATATGCTAAAAAAAATACCCTACTTGCTCTCTATGTTAAATTGATAATATTCTAGGTTATTTACCGTGTATATTAATCTTCAAACTACAAAAAAGAGACTCCCGAAGGAGTCTCTTTCATATGATTAACTATCAAATTAGAATTTGTAGTTAAGGTCAGCACGGTAGAAGTTATCTAATTTATCACCGTTTTGTTCTTTCCAGTTGAAGCCGTAGTTAGCGGACAAGCCTACGTTATTTTGTAAAGCGTAGTCAACGGAAGCCATCCAACCTTTAGCATCTGTAGTATATAAGTGGTTATAAGTTGTATCTACGATAGGAGCATTTTCTTTTGCGTTGAAGTATTGACCTTTTACGCCCCAAGTACCTTGTTTTTTGATGTCGTAGTTACCAAAACCAAGACCTGCAGTCCAAGCTTGAGATTTGTCTACATGGGAATCTCTCAACCATTCGCCACCAACCCAAACTTTGTCGAAGTTAGCATCAGCGTTGAAACCATAGATATTTTTGTAATCATTATCAGAATCTTGGTTTACGCGATTATAGAAACCACCAACTGTAGTGTGTTTACCTACTTTACCAGTTAAGCCAAGGTAAGTGTTAGTTACGTTTTGTTCTTTAGTCAAACCTGGGAAACCAGTTGCTTTATCTGGTGCAAATCCATCACCGGAAACAAAGTAACCATAAGCTGCTTGAGCTTGGATTTTATCGTTGCCAACGTTCAATTGAGCACCGTCGAAAGTACCATCAAATGCTAAGCCGCCACCAATAACTTGGTTAAAACGACCAGCTTTTACAGATACGCGTTCGCCGAATTTATGGTTAACATATGCACGGTCGATTGTAGCATTTGCATTACCACCAGTAGTGGAGTTACCCAATTCGAAGTTACCAGAAGTCAAACGAACTACAGCATCTGTACGATCGTTAACTTTTGCGTTAAATTGTACACGTGCACGAGCGTCGAATTTAGATTTAGCATCTTGAGCATCACGGTAACGAAGACGAGCATCACCAGTAACTTTTACATTACCAACGCGGTCTTCCAAGCGAGCTACACGAACGCCCAAGTTGTTCAATTCGTTGGAGAATTCATCAGCCAAACGGTTGATCATAGCTTGTTGTTCAGCGTTAGCACGGTCTTGGTTAGCCATAGCTTTAGCTACCATTTGAGCCATTTCGTAACGAGTAATGTTGTTTTGACCTTTGAAAGTGCCATCTGGGTAACCATTGATAACACCAGCGTTAGCCAATTGAGAAACTGCTTGGTATGCCCAAGAATCTGGAGTTACGTCGGAGAATGGGTTAGCTGCGAATGCAGTAGTTACACCCAAAACTGCTGTTGCTGCAAAGATTGCTGCGAATTGTTTTTTCATAGTTGAATTCCTTCTTTCTGAAAAAAATAGAAAATAAAATGTTACAAGTCATAACATTCACATTCTACTCAGTTCTTCAGATTAAGAATCTTTGGGAGTGTCCACGTTTCCTCGCCACATTCTGCATCGAAGTTCTTCGTTTCATGTGTTTGCTACTTCTCGTACGGTGATATTAGCACAACCACTTTTTCGTGTAAACCCTTTTTTCTCAATTGTGTTCTCATTATCTTGTTTTTATAACTTAAAATGCTTGCTAAGCTAGATTTTATCTAGTTTTATAGGATATAATTTTTTTCATAAAAAAATTTAATTTTATATCCTTTTCTATTAATTGAGAATTTTTATTATATTTTTCATTAAGTTAAACTTATTAATATATAT
>OATE01000325.1_pt1 | contig 17045 bp, 15 predicted proteins | sample 1475901 | NCBI WGS metagenome assembly OATE01 (sample SAMEA2579944, study PRJEB22360) | human gut metagenome | reverse complement strand
ATAATTAGGAACAAACTTAATAATCTCGAGTGAACTCATTCCGGCTAAAGAAAGCACCTCAATAAAAACTTCTATAGGGCATTTAGTAAATGAAGTCTGAACACCTTTTCCGCCTTTATAAACTTGATCTAAAATTTGATTAGACTTTATTTCAGCAATATCTATTACTCTATCAAAAATTGCCTTTGGTGAAATATCAATCCTATCATGTTTTGTATCTACTTTAGCCTCATCATGTATAATTTTATTTGCAATGCCAATACCTATAAATCCCTCACCTTTACTGTATACAAGAAAATAATCATCTTCTTTAATCAATCCAGCATTGCTTCTTTTTTTACCTGACTTTAAATAATAATCATACCCTATATCTTTATTCCATTTTTCCCATGAATCAAAATCATTTCCCATTTGTGGGTGCCATTTTTCTTTATCCGCACATAGAATCCAATAATTTCTTTCCATAATATTCCTCACAATATTAACGTTTATCGACACTACAAAAAGTACATATAACTACTAATATCTTATCATATCCAACCCATATAATGAATAATACATGAAGAAATAGATAATGATTATATTAATAGTATATTATTATTAATTTTGTAAACAATGCAGATAGAGTGTTATGGAAATATAGGTTATATATAGTGAATTCTATAATAAAAAGATCTGATTAATATCAGAGCCTTCTTTTTAAAAATCACATATGTTTTATTTAGATATTTTACTACAACAAGATAATATCTTATACTAAGACTTCCTCCCATAATACACTATAAATTTAATTATTGAATATTTTGAAATTATATTTATCTTTATAATTCATCATTCAATAGTTAAATTATATGAAACTTATATTAAATCTATTTCTAATGCATTTCTCAACAAAGAAACCAAAGAATCATTTAATATTGAGGTCTCTTTTACCAAACTTTGAATTTCTTGATTTAATTCATGATTATCAAAACTTAGACCTCTAATTTCATCTAAAAGTGTTTCTTTATGTATTAAAATACTATCTAGTTTATGTGTAAAATCAAATAATAATTCAAAATCTTCTTCCTTTATGTATAAACGAACATACAATATATGTTTTTTTAATTTATTAACCAATTTAGATGCCTTTATACATCTATATCTATCATACCAATATAATACTTCTTTAATTGCATATTCTTTATTTAAATCCCATTGACTCATTATACCGTCTTTCTCATTTTCTCCCAAAGATATCTTATCTAAAAAGTTAGAAATTTGACTCATAGTATATCTAGAAAAATCTGGGTATGTTTGAAGAGGTGAAGATATATTCATAACTGCACTATATGCTTCTATCATGCATTGATTAACTTTTATAATCCGCTTGTGTTTTAACTCTATATAAATTTTATAACTAGTCAAATTATGTTCAAATGTATATTTTAATTTTTCAAGTTCAGAATTCCATTTTTTTTGTTTTTTAAACTTATATACAGTAAAAATAAACGTACATAAGGAAATAAATATTGATATTATAGTGATAAAACTACTCTCCATATTAAGTCTCCTTCACTAAGAATAATTTGAATATCATACAATTGCAATAATTAGCATATAATCTTTATATACTTCATAATAATTATTAATTAAATACTCCTCTCTATATTTATAATAAAATAAATTTATAAAATATCGTAATTATATAATTCAAGTTTATATTTATAAGGAGCTACTTTACTTTCAGCAAAATATATATCATATAGTCTAGGCAACTCATCAATTTTAGACTCACGTTTCCAGTCTTGTAATATTCTTATAACTTTAATTTTATCTTCTGTACTACAATTTGCTCCAAAAATTATTCCTTTCAAACAGCGGGGATTATAAAAAATCTTTATTCCACCTTCACTAGTTTCACTTAGGATTAATAGTCTAGATTCTGATTCATGCATCCAATACGAAGATTTTCTAATAGAATTCTTAATCCAAAAATCATTAAAAGAATCTTGATTTCTATACATAGAAGTATCAATTTTAGGATAAAATAATTTATCTTGAATCTCATCTAATAGTAATTGAAAAAACTCCCCATAACTACCATCATTACTATAATTCACATCTTGTAAAGAAGTACCCTTATAGTCAAATAACTCTGATACTAAATCATCTTCAAAAACTAAACATACACCTCTATGATTACCGGCATAATAGGCCCACATAGCACTATTATCATATGTTTTTGAAAAACAAGTAATATACATATTAGGTGTTACAACATTAAGAAGTGCATCAATATAATGATATGGAAACTCATACCTTAACCAATTTAATTTATACTCATATTCTGATATATCATTACTAAGTAAGCTTTTTAATCCAATTAATCTTGCTTCATTATAATAGGGTTTATTATTTTCACTTAAACGAAACTCATATGGTATTCTCCAATCTTCAGGTAAATCTTCTATCTCTTCATCAGGTATATTATTTGATTCATCAAGTTTATCATAATATTGTTTTAAGAAATATATTAATGTTGGATATAAAAAACCAAAATAACGTGCCATTTGATTTCTTAATAAAGGTGATTTACCAAATGTTCCTCTAAGTTTAATAACCGGTTTACACACAAAAAAGTCATCAAATAAATATTTAATCAAATCAGTATTTATATATTGATCATATTTAGCACACTTATTGTTAAAAACAACAATATCAATACTTTCAAAGTTTTTAGGCTGATTTTCTTGATTATGAATCTCCTTTGCGTAGAACCATATAAATGATGCAAAATAGTTAAACAAAAGTCCTTTCCAATTATCTCTTATATCAGTATTCCACTCCAACGATAAATTACCCTCCCACGGATCATTTAATTTATCTATTTTTGAAAAATAAAGGTAATGATCTTCCAACTCTTTATATTCTAAGAAAGATTTCATATTTCTAAATTTATAAATCGCACTCATAGTCTATACCTCTAATCAATAATAACTATTAATCGCCCTCTAATATAACAAGGATTCTAATAATAATACAGATATTTATTTATATATGAAAATGATAACTTGGGAACAGTGTAAGTTGGGCGAAATATTTGAATACCTACAAAATAATACTTTGTCTAGAGATTCGTTGAATTATAAAAATCCTAATATAAAGAATATTCATTATGGTGATATTCTTGTTAAATTCGATGAGATACTAGATGGATCTAACAAGGATATACCTTATATTAACTCTGAGCTTGATTTATCTAAATTTAGTAAATCATTACTTCGAGATGGAGATATCATCTTTTCGGATACAGCTGAAGATGATACTGTTGGTAAAGCAATTGAGTTGCAGAATGTAAATGCGCCATTTATTCTTGGTGGTTTACATACAATTCCTTGTAGGCCACTAATTCCATTTGGTAAAGGTTATTTAGGTAATTTTTTAAACTCGGATTCTTATAGGCTACAGCTTAGACCATTAATTCAGGGCATAAAAGTTAGTTCGATATCTAAATCTGCCTTGAAAGATACAATGATTGAATATCCAAAAAATCTAGATGAACAAGAAAAAATTGGTAGTTTGTTTTACTACATTGCTAAAATGATTACCCTTCATCAGTAAAAGCCATTTCTACAAAATAATCCTTAAGCTAATCCAGCCATCGACCGCATCACCAGATCAATATCTCTATTTTCCATTTCTTGAATTATATGTATATATGTTTTCTGTGTTGTTGTCATACTTGCATGGCCTAACCTTCTTGCTACGCTTGCAATCGACACTCCTGCAAAAAGTAATAATGAAGCATGTGTATGTCGTAAACCATGAATTGATATTACTGGTATTCCCAACTTTTTACAATACCGCTCTAATACACCATTTATTGTCGAATTGAATACACGACCTTTCACAAATATAGGCTTATCATCTGGTAAACCTTTTATTAGTTCTGAAAACTTAATAATCGTCTGCCAATCAAGCTGTATCTTTCTCATAGATGAGCGATTCTTAGTTGGTAAAAATCCACCACTACCTTTATAGTCCCAAGTCTTATCTACAATTAATGACTGATGTGAAAAATCAAAATCCTTCGGTGTTAATGCTAAAGCTTCAGAAAAACGCATACCTGTTTTTGCAATTATCAATATCAACCAATCCCAATTTATTTCTGATGTCAGCTTCAAATTCACTAATAATGTATGTAATTCAAACTGATTCAAATATTTAATCTTCTTGATTCTCGGTGACCTACCTTTAATAATAGCCTTTCGTGTTGGGTCTCTATCAATTAAACCTTCATCCACGGCATCTAATATGGCTGCCTTTATTTGATGATGAAAGTCCATTGTTGTTTGCCGTTCATGAAACTCAGCATAGTCATTTAATAGTTGTTGATATGATATCCTATTTAATTGTGAAAGCCTAAGTTCAGGGACCAATCGCTTTAGCCATAGCAGCGTTATCTCATATTTTCGCATTGTTACATCACGAATAGCACCTTCTTTATATATATGTATCCATTTTTCGTAATAAATATAAAATAGTTCGGACTTTTCCTCTATTGTTAACATAATTTTACCCCACTATTTACGCTGTTCCCACATAGAAATGGCTCTTGCTGATGAAGGGTAATAATATTATCAATTCCTCTAAAAACTTTACCAATCTGATTAGCTTCTGCGTCATTTGAAGGAATTTGAACAGTAATTTTGCCTAACTCACTTCCATTAATAGCAGGATAGCTTGTACCCGTACAATTATCCAAAACTACTTTAACAAAATTATCATTCTGAACTAAAGTAAGTAAAAAATAGCTATCTAATTTAGATCGTAACTGAGCATATCCAGTAGAGAACACCATGTCTTTATCAATATTTTCGAATAAATAATTGTTACGTTGATAAGGTCGTACTGTTTGATAAAAAACATCACCATAAGAGGCTAAGCGCTGAGCACGAGATGGTGCATTTCCCTTTTTAATAACTTGAAATCCTAATAAATTTGTTCCCACAACAGATTCTAAATCAACATACTTAAATTCATCAGGTAATTCAGTTTTGGGGTTTATCGTAACAACCTCACTTAACTTACACTGTTCCCAAGAACACAAAAAGAGGTAGAAAAGTCCTATTCTGTCTTTTCTACCTCTTTTCCTTACATTTTGACGCCTAATAGGGCTAATTGTTCGGCTATTTCTTTTTCAAGTTTTGCAATTTCTTGATTATCTTGTTCAATCATACGGTTGATTTCATCAAGATCAAGTTCTTCTTCTTCCTCAAATGTGTCTACATATCGAGGAATATTTAAATTGTAGTCATTCTCTTTGATTTCTTCGATAGATGCAACGTGTGCATATTTATCAATGCCTTGTCTATTACGATATGTCTCAATAATTTTAGCGATATTTTCTTCACTTAAATTATTTTGATTTTTACCTTTTTCGAATTCATTGCTAGCATCGATAAATAGTACATCCCGTGTCGTACGGTTCTTCTTAAACACAAGAATTGTTGTAGGGATACTTGTGCCATAGAACAAGTTCGCAGGCAAACCAATCACCGCATCAAGATAGTTTTTTTCTATAATGGTTTGGCGAATCTTACCTTCTGCCGCACCACGGAATAGAACACCATGAGGTAGAACGATTGCCATCGTACCCTCATTATTTAAATGATACAAACTATGTAATATGAAAGCGTAGTCTGCTTTAGAGGCTGGTGCTAATTTACCATATTCACTAAAGCGTGGATCTTTAAGTTTACTTTCATTATTATCCCATTTAGCAGAGTACGGTGGATTTGCAACAACCGCATCAAAAGATCGTGGTCTATCAATACCGTCACGGTCTGGACCATCTGGCCAGTCGCTTTCAAGAGTATCCGCATTATTCAATGTCATATTATTATAAGTGACACCATGCATCATCAAGTTCATACGCGCCAAGTTATATGTGACTGTATTTAATTCTTGACCGTAAAAGTTAACCGCGCCTTGACGAGACCCATCAGGGATTTCATTACGAACTGTCAATAATAATGAGCCAGACCCCATCGTAGGGTCATAAACTGTGAAAGTATCATGTTGAGATTTTATATTACCTGTTACAATTTTAGCCAATATTTGACTAACTTCATGAGGTGTATAAAATTCGCCACCTTTTTTACCCGCATTTGCTGCAAATTTACCAATTAAGTATTCATAGATTTCACCAAGAATATCTCTACCATTTTCATCTTTGTACTCAATTTCATCTATTTTAGTTACAACCGCATTCAACGTTTTAGTTCTACCAGCAATTGTTGAACCTAAACCAGAATCACCAAGATTAACATAATTAAAGATCCCTCTAAAATCTGCTGCAGCTTCTTTATTAATTTCAGCATTCTTATTAAAGTTTTCAAATAATCGTTGATAATCGCTAGGAACAACAGATCCATTATGAACATTTTCAATCAAAGACGCCCAAGTATCCTCCGGATTAATAGCATATCCTAATGTACCTGCAATATCGATTAAACATCCCTCTAAACCAGCCTCTTCAACAAGTTCTTTATAGGCTTCATTAACAGATTTATCATCAGAAGCATCAAGATATTCTTCTTGATGAATAGAAAGGTATTTATAAAATAGAAATGAAAGAATGTAGTCTTTAAAAGAACTGGCATCCATTGTGCCACGTAAATCATTGGCAATAGCCCATAATTGACTAGAAATATTCTGTGCTTTTGATTCAGCCATACAAAATCTCCTTTATTTATACAAACATCTGTTGAAGTAATGCTTTTTTCTGTAATTGTAAGTGCTCTAACTTACGCTGATGAAGGGTAATAAATCTATCTATCAAATCAAATGTATTAGAAATTAACTTCTGTTCCTCCATAGATGGGACATCAATATTAAAATCTAAGAATGTTTTTTCATGTATACGTTTTGAGCCAGTACCACTAGCTGCAGCCTCTTTTGAGCGCCAATAAGACTCTCTAGAAACATAAGTATACAAATAATTTTCCTCTATATTTGAAACATTAAAACTTGGAACATCTCCAGATGAACCTTTTCCATCAAGATTTGTAGGTATTAATCCCATGGATCCATTAAAGAAATTTTGCTTTCCATAAATAAATTGACCAGCATAACGTTTATAATAAACAGTTGATCCTAAGGATAATGTGTCTCTACTAGCACCTAATTCAACACCACCTAGATTTAATTTTACTGTTATTAAATCATCAGATGAAGCAACTTCTAAAATTTCCTTTTCAGGAATACTGAGATAATCCCCCAACTTACGCTGTTCCCAAGCATCAGTAAATCCCGGAAAACGAAGTTCTGGATAACGCTCTCCATTTTTTGGGAAAAGTTTTTGAAGCAACGCTTTTTTCTTTAAATTTAAGTATTCAAGCTTACGCTGATGAAGGGTAATAATAGTGTTTATATTATTTATAAGGGCTGAAATTTTTTCTTGTTCATCCAAAGTTGGAATAGAAATTACTAATTTATTAAAGTCTTTTATATTGTAATTCGATCTACCGTCACCAGTAGAAACACTATTAGCATAACATTTATGTTTTTCAGTATTAAAATAAGTAGAAAGAAAATATGGATTTAGAATACGTTTATCTGTACGTGTATTTATAGTGGCAAATCCAATAGCACCAGCCTCTTTTTCTTGAATTACAGCCGAGGTTCCTATATCACCCGTGTGTACGGTTACCACATCACCAATTTGCAATCTTCTAGTTTTATTTTTTTCAGCAAATTCTTCATCTAAATGGATTGGTTTTTCTGAAAATACAAATTGCCCTTCTTTTATATCTGAATTACGAATCAGCAAAGTGCCACTATCTCTATAATTTTCCGTCATTGTTGTAACTAATCCAATAAAAGTTTTAGCAGTATCAATTAACTTACGCTGTTCCCAATCTTCCGTAAATCCAGGGAAACGTAACTTAGGTACGCTCCGTTTTTCCTTATTCATCGCAACCCCTCTTTCCTTTTATCATAACAACACTACCTTTCATTAACATAAGAATCCGCAAATTTATATAATGCAGCAACTAATTCATTGCCATATGTAATCTTATTAAGTGCAGCCACTTCTTTATCTTGTGCCTTAATTTGGTATTCTTTACGTGCATCTTTCTTTAGTTGACTAATTCTGCCCGTACTATCAAGATCTTGTTTACCTGCCGTATGGCGTCCAAATAGTTCTAAAATTTCATCATTACTAATAACATCAATGATGCCCCATTTTAAACGGAAATCAAAGATATTATCTTTCACAATCATGGTATTAGCATCATGTATAATATCCAAACTAGATTTTAATTGAACTGGATACGTTACTTCATGCCCTTCAGGAGGATAATTACCGCTATAAATTGCATCAGCAGCATTATTGATTTGTTTTGCATATTGACGGTCTTCCAATGCCATGGCAAAATCATTAATCTTATCACGATAGTCAGCGGCTGCATCCATCCGATCCTCATGCACTGCATTCATTAATGCTTCTACCAATTCGGTCAAATAATCATAATTAACGCTAACATCTTTAACATGAATCATACGTAATTCAATTTGTGCTACAGGTACATCATGTATTTCTGCAATGCGTTCTTTTAAATCATTATACAAAGATGTCGTTAGTATTTCCTCTTGCTCAGGCGTCATACCAAGTAATGTAACGAGTTCATCTGGATTATCATAGTCAAAACCAATATCCTCACCATTAACCGTTTCTGGGTCATATTGTTTTAATTTAGACATTCCCGAACTATAGGTACGCATGAGATTAAACATTTCTTCTTGTTTCGCTTCACTCGCTGGTACCTCTGTGAAAGTATCTGTAATATCCGCTAATTGATCTACTACATGTTTGACCTCTTCAAATTGCTCTTTGAAAGATTTTGCTAAAACACCAGCATCTACTAATTTTTTTGTATCTATCAATGTTTCTTGTACATCAGCGGAAGCCTTATTGGCATAGATACTTAACGCACGATTCATGAGTTCTTCGTTCTTAGCTGGCCATCTATAATTAACAATACGCCCCCATGGTTTTCCTTGATTATCAGCAATACGGTTCGTTCTGGAATAAGCCTGAATCAATAATGCATCTTTCAATGTACGGTCAACATATAGTGTATTCATTTTAGGAGCATCAAAACCAGTTAATAGTTGGTCCACAACAATAACAATATCTAAATATTGCCCATCTTCTGCAGTTCGATTCAACCGTGTTGTCAAATCTTGTGTATACCCCGATACATCATCTAACCCAAAGTTTGTGCCAAACATCTTATTATAATGATTCATAGCTCGTAATAAACCATCATTTGTCGTTAATTGGTTATCACTATTATTCGTACTCATGCTGAACGTAACGCCAACTTTCAGCGTAGACAAACCTTGTGCTGCTCGTTCTTGATTAACACGCTCAAATTCATCAAAGTACATCAAGGCCATTGGTGTACTTGGACGATTACCACCTACATGTGTAGTAAGCATAGCATTATAGGCACCATCATTAGAACGGTTACGCCAGTTTTTGAAGATATCCTCCACAACTAATCGCACATGATTAGGGTTATTATCATAGAAACTAGGTTCAATCATATCATCCATATCATTATCGGTAAGATTAGCGATTTTACGTTCAATGTCTTGTTCATTCCAATCAGGATGCTGTGCCTTATAGAATTTAGGTAGGTACTCTTGTTTCATTTGATCTTCGGCGATAGTCGTTTCAAAATCTACCTTGAACCCTAACACATTTTTATCGGCAATCGCTTCGCGAATTGTATAAGCATGGAGTAATTTACCAAATACTTCATGAGTCTTAGTGCCTTTTTTACCAACTACTTCGTCAAACATTGGTGTTCCAGTATACCCAACCCATGCGGCGCCTTTAAAGATCTTTTGCAATTCTTCAAAGCTTTCACCACCAGTGGAACGATGAGCCTCATCGACGATGAATACAAATTTTTTCTTAGGTACCACAAAATTTTTGCGTTTAATAAGAGTATTTAACTTTTGTACAGATGTAACGATAATTCCGTAACCACTTTTGTTCAATTTACGCTCTAAGGCATCTGTATTTAACGTACCACTTACATTGTTATACTCTTTACCCCCATCATCAATAGATCCTTCAGGGTCATACGCTTTATAGTTATCTTCTGTTTGTTTAGTTAGTGCAATACGGTCTACAACAAAGATAACCTTATCTACATTAGGCATACGGCTAGCTAACCATGCTGTTTTAAAGCTAGTGATAGTCTTACCAGATCCAGTGGTATGCCATACATAACCTAATTTATTGATAGGCAAAGCAAAGTCTGCACGTTTCAGCTCATTCAAAACGGCCTTTGTAGCATATACCTGATAAGGACGCATAACCTTAAGCATTTGTTTATTCTTAGTGCCGTCAAGAATAGTAAACAATGTAGACATTTGATGCGCCATTGGAATACTAAGGAACATATCAGCAAAAGTAGTCCAGTTACGAACCACCTTATTATCATTAGGATTTTGCCATTCAAATGCAAAGTCCTTATTGAATAACTCCGCCGTTGTATTCGCCATATATTTAATTCGATTAGGCGTCATAGCTACTAGAATTTGAACTGTTGAGAAAATATCACTGTACTGTTTCTCTTGAATATATTGATGCATTTGGTTCAATGCTTCATCAACAGAATGTTTAACAGATTTTTCCTCAATTTGAATGATTGGTAAACCATTAATAAGTAGTGTAGTATCAAAACGACGTTCTGGACGACCCGCAATTTGTGGGTCTCGCTTAATTTGACTTACCACTTGGTATACTGTATTACCTGCTCCAATTTGTTTTTGATCAAATACCGTCAAAAATACATGACGTCCATCATCAAGATCGACTTCTACTTGAGATACGCCATTAATACCATATAAAAATTGACCCGCTTGATATGGTGTATAAAGTTCATTAATAACCTTTTGAACCTGTTTAAACTCTGTATCACTTAATGGTTGCGTCAATTGATTTTGATTCAATTGATACAAAATAGACCGAAAGTTTCCCCATAAATCTTCAGTCGTTTTAATTGTTGGCTCATACTTCCATAATTTGCTTTTAAACACCTTCATATTACCGTATGGAGCTGTAGTGTCTCCCATTTGGTTAGCTGTAATACTAATAATCCCTGACGATAATTGTTCAATTAGCTGACGTTCAAATTCTAGTTCTGTCATTTACTCCACTCCCTGTAACATAGCAATTGATAAACGATATGTATTCTCGGCTACCCGTTGTCTTAATGAACGTAATAATAATTGCTTAAAGTATATATCCCCTATCACCCGTTGAATCTCTATTGATGGTAATTCTGGTAGCGCAATTTCTTTCAATAGTTTTAAACTATATCGTATCACCTGACTACCTTGTAAATTTTGTTTAAACTGACGTTTAATCGATTGATTTTCATTAATCAAATATGCCATATACTTTCTATCTACTAACCTACTCATAGGCTCCATACGAGCATAATTTTGTGTGAATACATAGCCATCATGTTCAGCACTTACTATTGTAGCTTCACCAGAAATTGTGCTAAATAATAAATCACCTTCTCTAGCAATAGCGCCAGGCCCCATTCCATCTACTTTTATCTGTTTCCGATCACTCATAGACCCAGGTACACCATATAAATCCTCATATAATTCATTCTGCCCATACAAAGTATATACTTTTGCATCAGAACTATTACTTTCTTCAATGCGATACTGTGATATACCAGTATTACTATGAAATACATTTTGAATATACATTATGTCACCTCTTTCCCTTAACAATTCTTTCATTTTATTTTTATTTTTGCATTTTAAAAAATTACACTGTATATCTTTTAATTAAAGTATACAGTGTAATTCATATAAAAGCAAATGTAATTTGTAATTTTTAAAAATGCAACTTTAGTTTAAATAGTATTGTTTCTATTTCGTATTTCTTTTAAATTCACTCCTTCTTTATTTTTCCAAAGAATTAATCCATTTGCGGTCTGACCAATTAAAAACATAGCTGCGGTAGAAGGACTATTAAATAAAATATCTTCCGTTATACAATTATCATTATCTTTTTTTGCTGTTTTACGACGTAACTTAAGTGATTCAGATATAGTTTGAGCAGTCTTATGAGAAACTTTACTTCCCTTTAGAAGTAAAAAACCTTCATTAGTTTCTTTAGCATAACCAGTAATCACTTCACTCCTAACTTTTTGAGTCATAGTATAAATAATCTCACCTTCACTGCGACCTGAGTCAGCTAATTCATCAATTGGTGTTAAAACTTTCTTACCTAATAATCCTATTGGTAATTTTGAAAACTCTATATACGCTAATAACTCACTAACTTTTTCTTCAGTTACATTTCCAAGAGTTGGTTCATTCTCATTAAAGACCTTATATCGATTGATTTCTTTAATCAATTTATAGTAATGATTCTCCAAAAAATTTAAATCAGTAGGACCAAAACTATCATTCGATGTTGTTAGCACTACAGCCTCTGTCCAAAAGTCCTTACTGCTATCTGTATCATGCTCTTTTAAACGCTGTAATACACCATCATCATTTTTACGAATTCCAGCCTGACCAATATATACTAATGGTTCATTATTATCATCCATACCAAATAACATATAGATTGCACTTTGATGTAATGCAATGATGTCTTTAGATTCATCTAATAAAGATCTAGGAATTTTATAAACTAATCCGGTCCAATTAGCTAAAGTACATTTAATACGACCAGTAACCTCTCCGTCTAATAAAAATAAATTGACATTCTGACCCTTTACCATATATATGCTCTCCTATTTATTATGTGTAATTTTCTTGAATAACAAATCTCACATAAAATAACTTCATTTAACTCTCATTTTACTACAATAATAGTCACATATAAACACTTTACAACAGTAACAGTGAAATATATGGCAAAAATCGAATATCATAAAATTATAAACTACTATACTCTTTTTACTTTAAATTGACTATTTTACAATGTACCAATATATTCCATAAATTGCACTCAATATAGATAGTGCACATAATACTTCATCTATATATTCTGGTAGTAACTTAATACGGTATATATCAAGATATCGATATATAATTTTTGTTGGAACATTCTTTGTAACCATAGAAGCAAAATAAAAGTAGAAATCATAAGTGCTTTCTACTGCGTCTATAATGGCGAGAATCATAACGACAATAATTGCATAATACATAAGGTATGGTATATTTATTGCTTGAATTATCAAGTAAAAACCTACAGCGTTAATAAGATTAAAAATAAATATACCTAATGTTACAAGTGATATAACGACCCTTTTAACTTCAGATATAACATTAGCAAGAACACTTAATCGATTAGACTCAACATAATCTTCCATTTTCTCTTTAAGGTCATCTTCATCATGACTATTTATTGGCCCACGTAAAGTCAACAGGCCCGCGATATAAACGAACTACTAGCCAGAATATAAAATACAGTAATACTAATCCTGTGTAATATGACATAACATAAGACCTCCCATAAATCATATATAAATAAAATACCACATCATACGGGACAAAAAACTCCTATATGATGTGGTATTATTTTCTTTACAATTCACTCTATCACTATATATTAAATGTAATACTACTTTTAGGATTCTTCAATTTCGGAAATCCATATTTCTCCAACACATGTAAAATCTTTTGAATAGTCTCTTTGATATTATCTTTAGAAATAGGTATAGAACTTACGATATATATGATTCCATCAGCTTTTGCAGAATAAATACTTACAACATAATCATAACTATGTATGATACGAAGCAGATATACATCATAGGTAGACTCAACATAAAAATCAAACTCCTGATTTTCATGTATTACATCAGGTATGTCGTGTACTGGTGCTACAGTACAATCAGATATCTGAAAAGAATCTTCATCAAAATGTACTCTACAATTACGCTTTCGTTTCATCCGTTCAAATCGTTCATCTATCATGTTTCACCACATCACTAATTAGTCGTCCTAAATCAATAGCATTTTTAGAAGTAATAACAGGTTTACCAGTTCTAGCTTCAATCGATTTACGTGCATCACCAGCAATAGAACCACCATCTTGAGCAACTTGTTTATTCTCGTCTAATCCTTGAGGATTAGTTGCCTCCGCAATATCCTTTGTAGCCGTTTCGGCTAACATATTTAAGATAAGTTCTGTAGTAGACATATTATCTCGTAGATTTTCTTTTTTTAGCCCCTTAAAGTCCTTATATTCTCTAGTCATCATTCCAGACCAAGCTTTAGAGATTTCATTCGTTAGGATAGCATATTCATTACCAGCTTTAACACCATGATCTTGCCAAGTATCGGTTAATTCTTTACGAACCTGAATGGCCTGTAATCGTTGATTAATCCATTCTCGGCTATATCCTTTTCTGGCATATCCTTCTAAGGCTCTATCTATAGTTAGCTCTGGGTCAATGATTTCATCAATACGTTCTTTACCAACTTCGGCCAACCACATTTTAAACGGTTCCGCTTTAGGCGATGGAACAGATTGTATGATACGGAAAATACCTTGCATATCGGCAACATCTGTTAATCGCATTTTACCATCTGGAGCTTTCAATTTTAACTGTCGACAAAATGTCGACAACTCACTTCGTTCTTCTTCTGACATACGTTTTTTCACACGATACCAATAGTCACGCGGATTATTGCTTTCAGTCAGAGAACCTATCACATCAACTACACTAAAATACCACTCTTCCCTTTCATTATCCCACACAGAACGAATTTGACTACCTTCAAATATCTTTACATCATCACTCATACATCTTCCTCCTCTCTTTAAACACAAATATATGTTCTATATTATTATCTATAGTATACGCCTTTTAGCATAAGAAATAAAGATATTTTCTAGAAAAATAGAGTTCTTTTTTAACTTTCATCACACACAAAAAGCTCTCTATCGCGAGGTATATACCTCACAACAGAGAGCCTATAGTTACATGAAAAAATCTAACCTATGGTGAGAGTTACTTCACAAGGTATTTTTAAATTCCTTACATCATCTATTATTTCGCATTCTTAATATCAACCGTCGCCATGTCTTTTGGCATCTTAGCCCCAAGTCCACTTTGGAATGTGTTATAGTAGTCCTTATTGTTATTAGTATCTACATATTGCACAATATCTCGCAAATCTTTTTCGACCAAAGAACTAGTATTATAGGTCATAATAAAGTGATTGTATACATATTGTTTATCATGAGATATTAACATATAAATCGTTGTTTTAGGACGCTTAATTTGCATATATACGGATGACATAGCATCATTCCATACGGTAGCAAATTGGATTGGTTGATGCATCGAATACTTGTCAGTTAGAATAATACTGCGTACAGCTTTCGGGAAAATCTTCTCTGGATGTTGTATATCTTCAGCCTCAACTGGCATAACCATGATACCTTCTCTATACTGATCGCTATCGTATACATACATGTACGAATCATTCTTATCTTCCCGTATCATTTTACTTGTTTTTAGCGTTAAGAATGTAAAATTATTAATTGTTAATGCTTTGCTTTTTGAAAATATATCCTTCGCTGGTTCAATGGATGGTAATACATAATTTACCAAAGGGGACATTATCATGTCTTTAGCCTTATCAACACTTTGTGCTTTTAATACACTAAATTGTTTTCTAGGCATAAAATTATAACCCACATGATACGAAATCGTCGGTGTATTCTTCATCGTAAAATTGAGGCTTCCCACCATTGGTGCATCCTTAGCATACGTGACATCCCATGTCGCTTTTTCAACCGTAGGATACGTAAATTTACCAGCATATAATGAATGGTCATCACCACGAAATACGCCAGCTGTTTTCTCTGCGATAGCTTTCATATCATCAACAGTCAATTTGCTATAAGGAATCTTACTATCCTCCCAATTATTGCCTGCTGGTTGATGACGCAATTCATAAGCCATCATACCGTCGGGGCTCATAATCATTGCATTTCTGAAAGCAGGTGTACCATCTGCAATCTTCTCAGTATTCCCATATCGACTAGAGTAAGGCATGGTGAATTTTACATTGGCTCCATCCTCTTTCAAAATAAATATTGATGATGAAAAATCTAATGCATGGTTCAACTCACGATTTGAATAAATGATATCATTTAAATCAAATTCGCCATTACCTACCACTTGCTTGGGCATATATGTTTTTATATCCTTTTCAACATCCCGTTCCATTTGCTGCGCATCCGCATCAGTCTTGCGATAATTCTGATACGCATCCTTTGATACAGTTGGATCTGCGCCAGGTATATTAATATCAATTGCATGACCACCCAATGTAACACAACTTAAACAAAGCGTAGCCATCAATACACGTTTCATCATAATAACGCTTCCTTTCACATAAACTCTCTCAAATAGTATATATATAGAATATCATATTTCGTTTGACTTATAGTAGTATAATATAAGTATAGAAACTAGGAGGTGATTACTATGAAATTTACTAAACGTATACTCATTATGACTGCTTTAGCCGTGACTGCTGTAGTGTCCACAGGATTTGCTTATGATTATGTATGCAATAATTCTCAGTACAATTGCAATACTAACACACAATACAACTGTAATAACAATGCTAACTATGCACCATGTAACAATAACAACCAAAACTATTGCGGTTCAAACTCTAATACTAGAGGATGCGGCGGATACAGAAGATAATATATTAAACATGACAGAAGCCTATAGTACGATTTTCGTGCTATAGGCTTTTATCATCTATAAGTATACATAACTCTATAGCACATTAACATAAACAAGATTAAATAAGTGTCGACAAATTGTCGACACTTATTTATACTGAACCTAGAGTCATCAACGTGAGTTAAGCTCATCACCGAAAAACGCCTAACGTATAAAAGCATTCACAGTGCTTACACGTTAGGCGCATTCTAAATTTGCAATTTTGTAGATGGGCCTAACGCTAGC
>OATE01000309.1_pt1 | contig 18046 bp, 19 predicted proteins | sample 1475901 | NCBI WGS metagenome assembly OATE01 (sample SAMEA2579944, study PRJEB22360) | human gut metagenome | reverse complement strand
GCTCAAGGTGAGAGGATTCGTTTGTCTGATGTACATCGACGGCGAGATCAGGCTGCTCAAACAGCGAGTAAAAAGATTCGTAATGCAGCTCGCAGAAAAGAATGGACTCAATTGGGTCTGAGTTGGGGAATCATTTTATTCTTTTTTGGATATTTGTTTATAGGAGATATGTCTTGGCATGAATTGCGTGATGAAGTAGGATTCCCATATACCATGGAAGAGCGCATTAAAGATTCCTATTATTATGAACCGCAAGGCACAAAAGACGGTTTGATGGTATATACGTCAAAGCAAGATCCAAATGCAACGGCTATCGATCTTATCGATGCTGTGTATGGCAAGGTTTATACCATTAAACAAGATACTAAGTCCCCTGAGCAGTGGATTGTCATTTATACGACTAAAGATGTATCTGTTATTAGTGTGGTTAATGGCACTACGTATGTTGAAGTGGGGCAATTAAAAAACTTGTCAGATTCGGAGGATAGGCGTATAGCGACTATTAGAAATGACAGTGAAATATTGTTACGATATGCGTATATGGTGGAGTTAAAGAATAAGCAGGGTCGTAAGACGTTATCAAATATAATAAAAGATTGATATAGTATTGATTTCAGTTACGAAATCAAACGAAGGAATATTATATGTATGAACCAAGTAAGAATACTGTTTACATAGCCATAGCCTTTACATCTATAGCAGCCCTAGTAGGCGCTTATTCGTATTGGGACGATGTTAGCTATGCTCTATGTGATGTGGTCAAACCAGAATCGAATAATGGTGAAGTGCGGCTCGTTGATGATGAAGGTAAAAGCTATACCTTGATTAATCATGGTGATGGAAAAGAAACTGCGCTCTATGATGATGCTGAGAAGTCTGTTACCTTTCATCGTGATGAGAAGGGTGATATTATATGGGATGCAGGCTTAGCCAGTTTGATTCCAACTTTGGCGGTAGGTTACTATGCGTTCCATGGCTTTTCAGCTCCAACGGCATATATGGATGCACCTAGTATGACCTATCGCGCTACATCACCTCTTACCCCTTTTGATGCAAGTACAGGCGCTAGTAAATCTAATAGTGCAAGAGTGGCTAGAACTATTAATGAAATGACTAGAAATCGTTACAATACTAAAACGAGTAATCGAGCACATAGAATTGGTGAAAAGTATGGCTTTGGTAGTGTAGGGGCTCGAACTTCGAGCGGTGCCTCTTAATGAAAGGATGAACAATGAAATCCTATATTGATGAGCTTGATAGAAATATATTTAATTTCGTGGAATATGAAGGATATGATGATCGGTATCCTTCCTTGTCCATGCAGGCCTTTTCATCCGACTTTTACGATGAAATTCGCCATGCTTCACGTAGATTATTTCAAATATTTTGTAAAGCTGCAAAAGTATTTCAGATGGCACCAGATGACTTTGCTCGAAATATGGATATGCCAGACAATTTAATTCCTTATTTACATAAGTCGAATGCCTTAGGGTTACCGACGTGGTTATCTCGCTTTGATTTTGTTCTCGATGTAAATGGCAATTTGCGCATGGTAGAACTTAATGCAGATACGCCGTGTTTTCTTATTGAGAGCTATTATGCCAATGAAGTTGCAGCTAATTATGTAGGACGAAAACATCCTAATAAAGCCTGTCGTGAAGAGTTGCGTATATTTTTAAAGCGTATGTACAATGCCGTATTATCTGCTAAGTATGGTAGAGATGTATATGAGTCTATGATAGCAAATGGAGGTTGCCCATCTAAAGAGGCTTTTGTATTCTCTTGTTTTCATGATTATTTTGAAGATTACGGTACAACACAATTCCTTATGAATGAATTAAAATCGGCCTGTCCTGAGGCTGACACGCGCTTTATATCCTTTTATGATATGAAGATTGATGATAAGGGCATTCCTTTAGCAGATGGTAGTCATGCGACTCTATTGTATCGATTACATCCCATGGAGCTTTTGATTGATGAGCGGACGCCTGATGATGAACCTTTGGGTGAGATGTTTTTAGATCTTTACGAGGAGAATACATTTGCTCTTTTTAATCCTCCAGAGTCAATTATTTTACAAAATAAATCCTTTATGTCCTTAGTATATGCATTGTATTTAACAGATCAATTTTTTACGAAACCAGATCGAGATATAATCGAACAGTATTTGGCACCATCCTATTTTGAAAATGACTTTTCCGCTCTTGATGATGGACTTTATATTCAAAAGGAGATTTGGGGCCGTGAAGGAAGGCATGTACAAGTTGTTCAAAAACGTGGTGATACATCTGAGATTTACATGGAAAAGCTAGTTGATAACTATGATGATATCATCTGTCGCGACAGTAAAAAGGTTATGTATCAAGACTTTATACAGCAGAAACGTTTTACTCATACAGTTGATTGTGGAGAGAAAGATGGATTTTTAACCTTATCCTGTTTTATGCTTGGTGATCAAGCTTCCGCGGTAGGATGCCGTTTTTCTCCAGAAGAGATAGCTGGTACAGAAGCATACTTTGTACCATTATTAATAGAGTAAGCGAAATATTATGAAATTTGTGACCATATAGTATGGGCAAACGAATGATAATAGGTGTATTTAGCAGCAGTCGTGCTTATGTCTACTTTAGCGAGGGTGCGTATGGAGTTTAATTGTTATGATGTCTTAGAGGTTCATGGCAGGCGCTATGTAATCACTGAGAAAATTAAATACATAGAGATTATTCCAAAAGCAGATAAGGAACAATCCTATAGGGGCCAGCCGTCTATGACAAAATCACCTGGTGATTATTGGCATGAATATGGACTAGAGGCTGTTGAGGGAATCGATAAAATATGGTTAACCATTGAGTATAATGATAATGAATGGTGTACCGTATCTAGAACATCCTTTCATACACGGCCGGGGAAAGATTTTACATTACATCAAATCGGTTTAGAAAAGGTTGTCGATGTGGATGGTGAAAGTGGTGCCTCCGTAGGGGACCGCGCAGGATATCGAGAATATCAGCTGCCTTGTGAAGGTGGTGCTAGTGTATTCTTTGAAGAAGAGTGGTTTGAAGGTAAAAAAATGTTTGCCGAAGGATCACGAGTGCCCTTGGCGAACATTCGTCTTTGTAATGATGCAGCCGCTCAAGCTATTAAGCAAAAGATGCGTAACAAATCAATGAAAAAGAGGTTTGGATCTATTGCTGTTGGCGTGGGGTATGGTGTACTATTTTTACTATTTTTATTTTGGTCGGACAATGATTTGTCTTGGCATAGTATACGCGCTATGTTTGGAGTGCCTTACACGGTAAAAGAACATATGCATGACACATCTGCATATTATACAAAAACAGATTCGGATAGCGACTATGTATACACGTCTACACTAGATCCTGTTAGTACCGCATTAGATTTGATTGATTCTGTGAATGGTGATATTAAGAATGAGCGGGATAACTTAGAAGAGGGACATGAAGTTATTGTATTTTATTCTGGGGACTTGGTGTATCTCATCACTAATACGGATGGACAAACTAGGGTTAAGGTATGTGAACAATCAAAATTAACACAAGAGGATTGGAAAATTATTGATCGTACATTAATCAGCTCTCATATACTCGATAACTATGCGACCATGGTTCGACTAGGGGATAATACGGGACGCGAACGATTGTATCCTACCAGCAACTCTAACAACACATCCAATACAAAATTATATTATTAGGAGGCTTATTATGATTTATATACCAGATGTATTATTGACAATTTTTTATGCTTGTTTTGGCATTATACTGATGTTAACGGCGAATACGGTTATCGATTTCTTCGTGCCTGGAAAATTTAGTGAAGAAATTAAGCGTGGTAACTGTGCTGTGGCGTGGCTTTCAGCGGGATCATTTATCGGTATCGGTGAAATTTTGCGCGCTGTTATTATGTCACCAGCCGTGACTACGGCTGATACGTCCCTGTTACATGGCATTGTAGCCAGTGTTGTATACGCTGTGCTAGGTATTATACTATTTGTAACGGGTTATATGTTTATCAATATTTGGCATCGTAAATATAAATTATCCGAAGAAATTATGCGTGGTAATACAGCGGCTGGTATTCTCGTATTTGGCATTTTCGTTGGTCTTGCTCTTGTTATTAGCGGTGCTGTGCACTAAGGGAGCGTTTTATGTATAAGCCAAGTAAGAAAACCATATACCTTACAGGTGCTTTCGCCGCAGTTGCTGGTCTTGTAGGTGTGTATTCATACTGGAACGATATCTCCTATGCTGTGTGTGATAAGGTTTATCCAGAGGCAAATGAGGGGGAGGTTCGATTAAAGGATAGTCAAGGTAATCGGTATTCTCTTTTAAACCATGGCGATGGAAAAGAAACCGCCTTGTATGACGATAATCGTTCAGTTACCTTTCACCGTGATAATGGTGGAAACTTAGTGTGGGATGCTGGTTTGGCAAGTTTGTTACCAACTATTGCAGCTGGGTATTATATGTTTCATGGGTTTAATCCTCCTACGGCACGTATGGATGGACGAACTATGACGTATCGCGCGGTATCGCCATTAAAACCGTATGAACAACCTAATGAATATACGTCATCAGGATCAACTATACATGGCTATGGAGGTGGAAGAACCTTTCGTAGTTATGAGGATAATAGAAGTAAGAAAGCATCATCTATAGGGCAAAAGTCTGGTTTTGGTAGTGCTGGTGCGCGGTCTAGTGCTTCATAATGGATGCAATGACACTATATGTTGATTGAAGTTGTTTAGAAATTAGGAGATTTAGCATTGGCAAATTTATATATTGGGCTCGTTCATTATCCGATTATGAATAAGCATAAAGATGTGATAACGACGGCTATTACCAATTATGATATTCACGATATTGCACGCGCATCTATTACCTATGATGTGTCTAAATATTTTGTGATTCATAATATACCGGCTCAACGAGAATTAGCGGCTACCATTATGGAACATTGGAAATCAGGCTTTGGTAGTACCTATAATCCGGACAGAAAAGATGCTTTCACAGGCGTTGAACTCGTTAATTCTATCGCTGTGGCGGTGCGTACTATCGAGGAACTGGAAGGGGTAAAACCTATCGTAGCAACTACCGATGCTAGAACTTATGATAATACAATTTCCTATGCACGGATGCGTGAACACCTTGAAAATGAGGGCCGCCCTGTGTTAGTATTATTTGGTACCGGTTATGGTATGACAAAAGAAACGATGGAAAGCTTTGACTATATTTTAGAACCTATATATGGCCATGGTGAATACAATCATTTATCTGTGCGTAGTGCCGTTTCAATCATCTTAGATCGATTGCGGGGCGAGGCATGGTGGAATAAATAGGAGGCGTCTATGTCAGGACATTCAAAATGGGCAAATATTAAACATAAAAAAGGTAAAACCGATGCATTGAAGGCTAAATTAGCTACGAAAATCGGTCGTGAAATTACCGTAGCAGCACGTATGGGTGGTGCGGATCCAACAGGTAATATGCGCTTGAAATTGGCTTTGCAAAAAGCTCGTGAAAACAATATTCCTAAGGATAATATTCAACGTGCTATCGATAAAGGCGTTGGCGCTACGGATATGAACGCATACGAAGAAATCGTATATGAAGGTTATGGTCCTGCCGGTGTAGCTGTTACTGTAGAGGTTATGACGGATAATCGTAATCGTGCGGCTGCCGATGTGCGCCATGCCTTCTCCAAACAAGGTGGTAATCTTGGTGAAAGCGGTTGTGTAGGCTGGATGTTTAAATCTAAAGGTGTATTCGTTATCGATAAAGAAGGTCACGATGAAGATGAATTGACATTGTTGGCTCTTGATGCGGGTGCAGAAGATCTTAAAGCGGAAGATGATGTATTTGAAATCTATACAACACCAGAAGATTTTGATGCAGTAGAACAAGCCTTGGCTGATGCGGGCATAGAAACTGAAGTGGCGAAGATTACCATGATTCCAGATACAACTATCGAATTATTTGGTGATGATGCTGTAAAAATGCAAAAAATGCTCGATGTTTTGGATGACCTTGATGACGTACAAAACGTATACCACAATGGTATTTTGCCAGACGACGAAGAAGAATAATAGAAACGGGGAGTGCTCTAGGAGCACTCCTCATTTTTTGTCTTCCTCTAGTTTCTCCTTGTAAAAAGGTAATAAAAATATCGTGATTTCATGAATTTCGATGTTCTAATATGCTATAATAAAATAGATTATGAGTGTTACGAGGTAAGCTTTGGCTTATCTCATTTTTAAACTGAGGGGGATGGAGTGCGGATTATAGGAATCGATCCAGGTACGGCAATTTGTGGCTATGGCATTATTGACGTGCAGGGAAGCAAGCTAACGCCAGTAGTCTATGGGGCTATTACGACCCCTAAGGAACTGACAGATGCTCAACGTTTAGAAATCTTATTTAATGATTTAAGCGATATTTTAGAGGAATATAAGCCGGATAAGTTTGGTGTAGAAGAACTTTTTTTTAATCGTAATGTAACGACGGCGATTAAGGTAGGTCAAGCGCGTGGGGTTATATTGCTGGCCGCAGAGCAACAGAGGATACCTATATATGAATATACGCCATTACAAATTAAACAGGCTGTTACCGGTTATGGTAAGGCCGATAAAAATCAGGTTATTTACATGACCATGAATATTTTGGGGATTCGTGAGAAAATTAAGCCCGATGATACGGCGGATGCATTAGCAGTCGCTATTTGTACGGCGCATAGTTCTCACCAAGATAGATTGATGAGGTTAATTAAATGATTGGGTATGTACGAGGCATTGTAACACATCTATTCAAGGAATCTTGTTATGTAGATGTACATGGTGTAGGGTACCGTGTGTATGTGCCAACCACTACACGACAACAATTAATAGAGGGGCAAGAGGCCACATTGTTTACCTATCTCAATGTTCGGGAAGATGCGATGCAACTATACGGATTCTGGACAGAGGATGAGTACGAACTTTTTATTCTGCTCATTTCTGTTTCTGGGATTGGGCCAAAGGTAGGCTTAGGCATATTGTCCGGCATGACGCCAGAGGCTTTCAAATTGGCTGTTATTAATGGTCAGGTACAACAGTTAACAAAATTACCGGGCATAGGGAAAAAGTCGGCAGAGCGTCTTGTCCTAGAATTAAAGGATAAGTTAGTGAAGATGACTCAGATTAGTGTTGAAACACCTGCAGCCATCCAACCAATTGGTGTTACTCATAGCGGACCGAGCGGGGAGGCGATTGAGGCACTGGTATCATTAGGATATGCGCAAAAAGATGTGGAAGCACTAGTTGAATCCTTAAACGATGGTTCAAAAGATGTATCTGCATTGATAAAAGCTTGTTTAGTTGAACTTGGGAAAGGACGTTAGCCATGAACGAAGAAGTACGCCTCGTAGGCGGCGGTGATCGAGAAGAGGACGTGTGGCAATATAGTCTTCGACCTAAGTATTTTAATGAGTATATTGGCCAACGAGAGGCTAAGGATAATCTGAATATTTATATTCAAGCTACTAAACAGCGTGGTGAAGCCTTAGATCATGTTCTGTTATATGGTCCTCCGGGGCTAGGTAAGACCACATTAGCTGGCATTATTGCTAATGAGCTGGGTGTTAATTTTCGTATAACATCAGGTCCTGCTATAGAAAAGGCCGGAGATTTAGCTGCTATTTTGACGAATCTTGATGAACATGATGTTTTGTTTATCGATGAGATTCATCGACTTTCACGAAGTGTAGAAGAGGTATTGTACTCTGCTATGGAGGACTATGCCTTGGATATTATCATCGGCAAGGGACCAAGTGCGCGTTCCGTCCGCATTGATTTACCAAAGTTTACGTTGGTTGGTGCGACGACACGAGCTGGGGCATTGGCTGCGCCATTGCGTGATCGATTCGGTATCGTGAGTCGATTGGAATATTACAAACAAGAAGAGTTAGAATTTATCGTAACTCGTGCAGCGGATATTTTGAATATCGGCATTGAGCAAGCTGGTGCTAGTGAGATTGCTCGACGCTCGAGAGGAACACCGCGTATTGCGAATCGATTGTTAAAACGAGTTCGCGATTTTGCACAAGTTGTGGGGAATGGCGTTATTACTGCGGATATTGCAGATGAAGCGCTAAAACGTCTACATGTGGATAAGATGGGACTTGACCGCATTGATAGACGAGTGTTGAAGTGTATTATTGAAAATTATGATGGTGGCCCTGTGGGGATAGAAACAATAGCGGCTGCCGTCAGTGAAGAGAGAGATACCATCGAAGATGTGTATGAACCATATTTGATGCAATTGGGATTTTTAGGTAGAACACCGCGGGGGCGTGTGGCTACTAAATTGGCTTATGATCATCTAGGTATTTCGCAAACAGGGAAATAAAATGAAAAAGAAACAATTACCATTAATGATTATGACAACATTATTGTTAGGCATTCATAGTTTTGCAACTGTTGAGGCTGCACAGGTAGTAGGTAAATTGGGAACAAAACCTGTTGTAGCTAAATCATCAACAACGGTGTCGGGAAAAACTCCTGTAAAAGCTGTGCGTGGAACTATTGGAAAATCCACGTTTAAACCGCTCGTTACAAAACCGGTGCCAAAGGTTACTGCATCTACGACTATTAGACCTAAAGTTACAGCAACTACAACTGTTAAACCTAAGGTTACTGCACAATCAAGCGTAAAACCAAAGGGTACGACCGTAGCCAATGCAAAACCAAAGGTTGCTAATACTACTGCTGTAAAACCGAAGATTACAACTTCTACTACAACATCTCGTGCAACGGCCGCGGTGGTGACGAAGAATCAAGTAGAACAAGTAACAACGCGCGTTCGTGTAGAAAATACACCGGACGTTCGCGTTTTACTTGGATCTCGTCGTCAAGATGCCTCCGTATCGAGTGCAAATGGCGTAACTGTTCTTACTAGCAATAATGGTAAGGTTGGTAGTCATAAGGTTGTATCCGTAGGTGTACGGGGCAATAAGATTGCTGTTAATGGCAAAGCTCTTGATTCTGTTGTCACATTAAAACCTACGAGTGGTGATATTTTTACCTTTGAAGGCAAAGCGTATCGAGGGGCTCTTACATTGCGGGCCAATAATGGAGCTATGATGGTTATTAATGCAGTTCCATTGGAATCGTATTTATATGGTGTTGTTCCACAAGAGGCGATTCCATCTTGGCCAGCAGCGGCCTTAGAAGCGCAAGCTGTAGCGGCTCGTACGTATGCACTACATACGATGGAGCAAAATAAAAATCAGCTCTATGATATGAGCACGTCTACAGATCATCAAGTATATGGTGGTGTGAGCGGTGAAACACAAAGTACTACGGCTGCTGTTAATCATACTAAAGGCGTTGTTATGCTATATAATAATCGTCCTATTAATGCCTTGTTCCATTCTGATGGTGGTGGCTATACCGAGGACAGTGTCAATGTATGGGGCAATGATATTCCGTACTTGAAAGGTGTTAAAGATTTTTCAAATAGCAATTCTAGTGCGTCAAATTGGACAGTATCCACAAGCCGTAGCACTTTAGAGGGCAAGTTAAATGCTGCTAGTAAGGGAGTGGGTAAGTTGAAGAGTATTCAATTAACCCCATTGGGAAATCCTGGCAAGGCCACAGCCGATAGAGGCGTGTCTGGGCGTATTAAATCGGCGACCTTCGTAGGTACTGCTGGTAAGGTTACGGTAAGTGGTGATGATTTACGGGGCATGTTAGGTTTAAAGTCAACATTATTTGATTTTTATGTCAATCAAAATCCAGCAAGTTCAACTGGTAAAGCGTATCATACTTTCACAGGCAAGAATGATACAGTGTACATTAAAGGTCATGGGTGGGGCCATGGTCTTGGTATGTCACAATGGGGCGCCGCTGAAATGGCGAAACGAGCTGGTACGGGGGACACTAATTATTATCAAACAATTTTAAGACATTACTATAGTGGTATTACATTGAAAAAAATGTATTAAGGATAAGAATGAAAGTTACAGATTTTGATTATGATTTACCAGAGGAGCTTATTGCTCAACATCCTGTAGAGCCTCGCGATACATCGCGGTTGCTTACATTGGATAAAATAACTGGTGAGTATACACATAAAGCGCATTTTTACGATTTACTTGATGAATTACAAGCAGGAGATGTCCTCGTGTTTAATAATACGAAGGTTATCCCAGCTCGGTTATATGGTCAACGAGAGGGTTCCGGTGGCAAGGTGGAGGTTTTATTACTTACACCATGTGGAGAAAATCGCTGGGAGTGTCTCGTTAAACCTGGCAAGAAATGTCCGATTGGACAGGTTATTGTGTTTGATGAGCGGTTGAAAGCAACTGTATTAGATAAAACTGATTTTGGCGGTCGTATCGTGGAATTTACCTGCGATGGTGTATTTGATGATATTATTCAAGAAATTGGTGAAATGCCGTTACCACCATATATTCATGAAAAACTTGAGGATAAGGATCGCTATCAAACGGTGTATGCAAAGGAAAAAGGATCTGCTGCAGCTCCAACAGCGGGACTACACTTTACACCGGAACTATTAGAAAAAATTAAAGCTAAAGGTGTAGAGCTCGAGTTTGTTACCCTTCATGTTGGTTTAGGTACCTTTAGACCTGTATCCGTAGAAACTATTGAAGATCACGATATGCATAGCGAATTCTACAGCGTATCTGAAGATACAGCGCGTCGTATTAATGAAGCAAAATCTAAGGGTAAGCGTATTATTGCAGTAGGTACTACATCGATTCGCACCTTGGAATCAGCCTCTACTGATGATGGTATACTACATGCCACAAGTGGGTGGACAAAAATCTTTATCTATCCGGGCTATAAATTTAAGATGGTAGATGCATTGGTAACCAATTTCCATTTACCACAATCTACATTATTAATGCTCATTAGTGCACTAGCCGGTCGTGAACATTGTTTAGCGGCTTATAAAGCAGCTGTAAAAGAACGATATCGATTCTTTAGTTTTGGCGATGCTATGTTTATACGTTAGGAGATTCTATGCCGAGTATTACATATGAATTACAGAAAACATGTCCTCACACGGGTGCCCGTGCGGGTTTGTTACATACGCCACATGGCACGTATGAAACACCTATGTTTATGCCCGTCGGGACACAGGCGACAGTAAAAACGATGACGCCAGAAGAGCTAAAGGCCATTGGGTCACAAGTGATTTTAAGCAACACCTATCATTTGTTCTTGAGACCTGGTCCTGAACTCGTAGAGGAAGCTGGTGGCCTTCATAAATTTATGAACTGGGATCAAGCAATCCTTACGGATAGTGGTGGTTTCCAAGTATTTAGCTTAGGCGATATGCGTAAGATTACCGAAGAAGGGGTAACATTTAGATCTCATATCGATGGATCTAAACAATTTCTTTCCCCGGAGGTGGCCACAAAAGTACAGGAACAACTTGGATCTGATATTGCGATGGCCTTTGATGAATGCATTCCTTATCCTGCAGAACATGATTATGCGAAACGCTCTACAGCGCGTACTACGCGTTGGGCACATCGATGTCAAGAGGCTCGTCATGCTCATGATAGACAAGGTATGTTCGGTATTGTGCAAGGCGGTATGTATAAAGACTTGCGCAAACAAAGTGCAGCTGAATTAGTGGCGATGGACTTTGAAGGATACAGCATTGGTGGTTTATCTGTAGGGGAACCACATGATTTGATGAATGAAATTCTCGAATATACAACACCGTTGTTGCCAACCAATAAAGCTCGTTATTTGATGGGCGTTGGTACAGCTGACTGTTTGGTAGAAGGGGTGGCTCGCGGTATTGATATGTTTGACTGCGTATATCCTACACGAGTTGCGCGAAATGGGATGGCCATGACTTGGCATGGGCGTCTTAATATTCGAAATGCTCAATATGCGCATGACTGGGGCCCTCTTGAAGAAGGTTGTCAATGTTATACATGTAAAAACTATTCTCGTGCTTATTTACGCCACTTATATAAGGCGGAAGAAATTTTAGCATTGAGACTTGTTACATACCATAATTTATATTTCTTATTAGAGTTTATGCGCCAGATGCGTAAAGCTATTTTAGAGGATCGATTCCCTCAATTTAGAATGCAATTTTGGGATAACTTTAATAAATAATATAAAAAAACTAGTCAAATTCATTTTGAATAGATATACTTATAAAGATAAGATGAATTTTAGTGAGGAGGATTACCCATGGGTGATATCGAACAAATTTTACAAACTAGCTGGCCAATCCTTTTGATGGTCGTAATTTTTTATTTCTTGTTGTGGCGTCCACAAAAGAAACAACAAAAAGAACGTACTAATTTGTTGAGCAGCTTGAAAAAAGGCCAAAAAATTGTAACTATTGGTGGTATCTATGGCGAAATTATCGAACTTGATGATGAAAAAGTTAAGGTACAAGTAGCGGAAAAAGTAGAAATGACATTTGCTCGTACTGCTATCGCATCCGTAGTTTCTAAAAAAAATAAGGAAACTAAGTAATGATAACAAAAGAAGCAGTGCGCCAGGCGTGCAAGTCCCAGCGCGCTGCTTTATCTATTGCAGATTGTGAATCTTGGGCACCTAAGTTGTGTCACGAGATTGTTCAATTACCTCAGTATGAACAGGCACAATCGATTATGGCTTATTTAGCGATGCCTAAAGAAGCCAATTTGGATGATGTTATAGAACATGCTTTACAGGCAGGTAAACGCGTTTATGTACCTGTTTGTACTGATAAGACTACGATGATTGCTGTACGACTTCATAATCTTCACGATGTAGTGCATGGCGTCCTAAATATCCGTGTCCCAAAGGAACCCTATGAAATCATTGATCCTAAGGATATTGATTTTGTGCTAGTGCCTGGTGCCGGATTTGATCGGCTTGGTGGTCGTATGGGAATGGGAAATGGTTATTATGACCGTTTTCTTAAGGGGCTTTCACCATCGAACTATATTGGTGTCGCATGGGAAGCGCAAATTATGAAAAACCCGATTCCGATGGAACGCTATGATCAACGTATGCCCGCTATCGTTACAGAACAGGGTGTAATTCATGTTATTTAGAAGGGAGCAACGATTTTGAAAGGCAAGGCTATAGTTAAATTCTTAGTCGTTATTGCTGCAATTATTGGTTGTTTTGCGTATTTTATTGGACCCCTAGCCGGTTCATTAAAGCAAGGCCTTGATTTACAAGGTGGTACGCATATTGTGCTAGAAGCAGAGGATACTGAGCATGGTACAGCTGATAATGATGCGGTAGAACGAGCAAAACAAATTCTTGAACGACGCATTAATGAAATGGGTCTGTCCGAACCTATTGTGCAACGGGAAGGGTCAAAACGTATTATCATTGAATTACCAGGTGTTAAAGATCCTGATGAAGCAATGAAACGTATCGGTAAAACAGCGGTCCTTGAATTTAAAAATGAAAAAGGCGAAACTGTTATGACCGGTGATGACCTAAAAGATGCAAAAGAGGAAATGGGTCAAAATAAACAACCTTTAGTTGCTATCGAGCTTAGTGATGAAGGGGCAAAGAAATTTGCTGATTTAACATCTAAAAATATCGGTCGTCATATTTCCATTACTCTCGATGGTGAAGTATTAACCAACCCTGTAGTACAACAAGCTATTACTGGTGGTAAGGCTACTATTTCTGGTAGTAAGTCCTTAGATGAAGCAAAAGATTTAGCAATTTTATTGCGTTCTGGTGCATTACCTGTAAAAATTAATGTCCTTGAAGTTCGTACTGTAGGTCCTTCTTTGGGTCAAGATTCAAAGGATAAATCCGTAGTAGCATTTGGCGCTGGTATTGCCATGATCATGGTATTCTTACTTTTGCTCTATCGTTTATCCGGCTTTGTTGCCAATGTAGCATTGCTTGTATATGTTATGTTATTACTTCTCGTGTTAGGTAAAGGTTTTAATGCAACTATGACCTTGCCGGGCATTGCGGGTATTATCTTGTCTATGGGTGTTGCGGTAGATGCGAACATCCTGATTTTCGAACGTTTTAAGGAAGAGGTTTTCTCTGGTAAATCCATGCGTGTTGCTATGGAGGCTGGTTTTAAACGGGCTCTTTCTACAATCACTGATGCGAACGTATCCGTTATCATCACAGCTGGTATCTTGACGGTCTTAGGCTCTGGTCCGGTAAGGGGTTTTGCTATCAGCTTGGGCGTAGGTGTTGTTGTAAGTATGTTTACAGCGATTACTGTCAGCCATTTCTTGCTTCGCCTATTAATTGATTGTAACTTTACTAATCATCCATTCTGGTTTGGTGCTAATATCTCACCAAGTAAAAGTTCTGATGATTTTGCACCAAAATCTTTGAAAGGAGGTAAGCGCAAATGAGTTTCAACGTAATTAGACATCATCGTTGGTGGTTTGTGATTTCCTCCATTCTAGTAATCATTAGTTTAATTTCTATTTTTACAAAAGGCTTTAACTTTGGTATTGACTATACTGGTGGTACCATTGTAGAGGTTCAATTCACTAAACCTGTAGAGGTTAGCCAAGTTCGTGATGTATTGAAAACATTCGACCTTGAAAATGCACAAATTCAATTGTCTGGTGATACTGCAGAAACAGCAGGCGAAGATGTTATGATTCGAACTCGTAACTTGGAGCCAAGTGAAAGTGCAGCTGTAGTAGAAAAATTGAATAGCGATATCGGTGAAAACACAGTAAAACGTATTGAAACCGTTGGTGCTGTTATCGGCTCTGAAGTAACGCAACATGCGTTATTGAATCTTGTTATTGCCTTTGCTGTATTGGCGCTCTATATTTCTTATCGTTTTGAATATAGAATAGCCGTATCTGCATTGACTGCTATTTTCCATGATTTGATTATGGTATTAGGTGTATTCTCATTCTTCCAATTAGAAATCGATGCATCTTTCTTGGCGGCCATCTTAACCGTTGTAGGTTATTCCATGAACGAATCTGTAGTTATCTTTGACCGCGTTCGTGAGAATGCTCATACTCATAAACGTACTGATACATTTGAAGATTTGGCGAATGCTTCTATTGCACAAAGTATTCATCGTAGTATCTATACATTAGCTACTGTAATGTTTGCCTGCGTATCTCTTTTTGTATTTGGTGGGGATACAACAAAAAACTTCGCTCTATGTATGATTATTGGTTTCGCCAGTGGTGCATACTCCTCTATCTGTGTCGCTACATCTTTATGGGTACTCTGGAAAAATAGAAATAAGAACGACATTCGCAATCAATAATTTGATTGTTATGGTGAAAGCTATAAACCCTAATCGCATTTTATTGCGATTGGGGTTTTTCTTATGAGTGAGATCATTGTGATTCAAAGAGAAATAACATACAATAAATACTATATAAGGTTTTAAGTAGAAAGAGTGATATAGTGAGTTCACAACGTTTATGGAGTCCTGCTTTTATCAATTATGGTGTAAGTAGTGGCATTTTTTATATGACCCAATATGTCTTAGTGGCGGCATTGCCCATAATTTTAACAGCTGAATTAGGTGGTACCGCTTTAGATGCGGGATTGGCTATGACATATTTCCAAATCGGGACCATCTTATGTCGTCCTTTTGCAGGACGTTTAATTGATGGGTTGGACAAACGCATAATTTTATTGATTTCATCTGTTTTGTTCTTCATTATTATGGGGTTGTTTAATTTAACCACATCGTTACAAACGATTTTTGTGCTACGGGGCATACATGGCGCTATATTTGCATTAGGTACTACCGTTATGGCAGCACTGGCCGTAGTTGTTTTGCCTGCTTCACGCAAAGGTGAAGGCATCAATATGTTTGCTGTATTCTCAAATATTGCTATGGTATTAGGGCCTGCTGTTGGTTTATATACATTACAAGCCTATGGAAGTTCAGCGCTATATATTTTTCTGACTATAATGACTGCACTAGCTTTTATTTTGAGTAATGTCATTCGATTGCCAAAAGAGTTAGCTAAACCGAAACAAAAATCTTCTAAGGGATGGAGTATATCTCAATTTATAGAGAAACGAAGCCTTCCTTGGGCATTAATGGGATTGTTTATAGGTTTTACATACTCTGGTGTTCTAGTATTTATTCCTATTGAATTGAATAGTATGGGAACAGGTGTATGGGGGAGTGTATTCTTTGCTTTGTTTGCGCTCATGATAATTATTAGCCGACCATTAGTAGGTAAAGTATATGCTAGATATGGCTCACGGTTCGTCATCTATCCTGGTGTAGGCCTATTTATCGTAGGCCTCGCTATTCTTGGAGTGGTATCGACTCCGGTTGGGATTATTTGTACTGCGCCATTACTTGGGCTAGGCTATGGAGCTGCTCAACCTGCATTTCAAGCGTTAGCAGTTCAATCAGCACCAATAGAACGTGCAGGCGTTTCTACAGCAACATACTTTTTAGCACTTGATATAGCCGTCGGGGCTGGATCGGTTATCTTAGCCTTAATTGCAAATGCATTAGGCTATCAATCTTTATATCAAATTACATCACTCATAATGATCATAGCACTAGCTTTATATCATTTCGTAATTCGTAAACACTCATATATAGCGGAATAAGCATTATAAAAAGCACGTATTTCTTATAGTATGTATGATAGTAAACTATCAAAATACTAGGTAAATACGTGTTTTTTATATGAAATAGTAATGATATAGTAACAAGCTACGTAAGGCAAAATATTGATTATAAATGAGTTAATAATGAAGTTGTAAAAAGTGGTGAAAAAGCGGTTGACGTTTTCTTTGTTTGTGATATACTAATACAAGTCGTTAGGACACAGCGTAATTCGGATGACAGCACATCATTAAAACATGTGAATTTAATTCAAAAAAGTTTTAAAAAAGTGCTTGACGAAATACTCTGAACTTGGTATTATAATCAAGTCGCTAGCGCACGACAGTGACTAGCAAACAGATCTTTGAAAACTGAACAATGATAGGTAATCAATCATATGATTGAACATATGCCAGAGTGCGGGTTTTGACAAAGTCAAAACCAACCATAATTCAAAGTTACTTAAAAGTAACGACAACAAATAATGAGCTATTCAAATAGCTTCAAGATATCTTGGAGAGTTTGATCCTGGCTCAGGACGAACGCTGGCGGCGTGCTTAACACATGCAAGTCGAACGAAGAGCGATGGAAGCTTGCTTCTATCAATCTTAGTGGCGAACGGGTGAGTAACGCGTAATCAACCTGCCCTTCAGAGGGGGACAACAGTTGGAAACGACTGCTAATACCGCATACGATCTAATCTCGGCATCGAGGATAGATGAAAGGTGGCCTCTACATGTAAGCTATCACTGAAGGAGGGGATTGCGTCTGATTAGCTAGTTGGAGGGGTAACGGCCCACCAAGGCGATGATCAGTAGCCGGTCTGAGAGGATGAACGGCCACATTGGGACTGAGACACGGCCCAAACTCCTACGGGAGGCAGCAGTGGGGAATCTTCCGCAATGGACGAAAGTCTGACGGAGCAACGCCGCGTGAGTGATGACGGCCTTCGGGTTGTAAAGCTCTGTTAATCGGGACGAATGGTCTTTGTGTGAATAATGCAAAGATTTGACGGTACCGGAATAGAAAGCCACGGCTAACTACGTGCCAGCAGCCGCGGTAATACGTAGGTGGCAAGCGTTGTCCGGAATTATTGGGCGTAAAGCGCGCGCAGGCGGTTTCATAAGTCTGTCTTAAAAGTGCGGGGCTTAACCCCGTGAGGGGATGGAAACTATGGAACTGGAGTATCGGAGAGGAAAGCGGAATTCCTAGTGTAGCGGTGAAATGCGTAGATATTAGGAAGAACACCAGTGGCGAAGGCGGCTTTCTGGACGACAACTGACGCTGAGGCGCGAAAGCCAGGGGAGCGAACGGGATTAGATACCCCGGTAGTCCTGGCCGTAAACGATGGGTACTAGGTGTAGGAGGTATCGACCCCTTCTGTGCCGGAGTTAACGCAATAAGTACCCCGCCTGGGGAGTACGACCGCAAGGTTGAAACTCAAAGGAATTGACGGGGGCCCG
>OATE01000308.1_pt1 | contig 18068 bp, 16 predicted proteins | sample 1475901 | NCBI WGS metagenome assembly OATE01 (sample SAMEA2579944, study PRJEB22360) | human gut metagenome | reverse complement strand
AAATCGAAGGGCAGTCTGCGCCGCTGTTTTCTCATATTTCTTTCCGATTTCTGTAAGAACAGGGTTTGTAAACAGTCCATTTTTACCTTCTGCAAATGGTCCCCATGACTCAATCTGGCAGCCATATTTCTGCATGTATTCTCTTGCAGTCTTCTGCTGCTGGAATACATGAGTTTCCACCTGATTGACCACAGGCTTGATTTCTGAAAAATGTTCAAGATCAAGATATCTGTCCGGACCAAAATTGGATACACCTATGGCACGTATTTTTCCAGCTTTATAAAATTCTTCCATTGCACGATAAGTTCCATAATAATCGCCGAACGGCTGATGGATCAAAAGCAGATCCAGATAATCGGTACGCAGTTTTTTCAGAGACTCTTCAATAGAAGCTTTTGCTTTTTCATATCCTGCATTTGTAATCCATACTTTTGTTGTAAGGAAAAATTCTTCCCTCGGCAATCCACATTCAGCCAACGCGTCACCAACACCTGACTCATTTTGATATGCCTGTGCTGTATCGATGCTTCTGTATCCCGTTTCAATTGCATCAAGGACACATCTCTTCGTATCTTCCGGAGCTGTCTGATAGACACCATATCCTAATTTGGGCATTTTGATTCCGTTATTTAAAGTTACATATTCCATAAATAGTACCTCCTTTTATGAAAAGTATTTTTTCTTTACAAGTGATACTTTACTTGATAATACGAAAAATGTACAATATTTATATCGAAATCTGCTTTTCAGAAATCGAAAAGTGAATTTAATTTTTAAAAAATCCGAGGTGATAGTATGTTAGATCTGAATGAACTGGAACAGTTGATTGCTTTTGCAGATACGGGAACTTTGTCAAAGGTGGCAGAAGCATTCCATATTTCCACCCCATCAGTCACCCGTTCTATGAAAAACATAGAAGAAGAATTTGGTGTTTTCCTGTTTCACCGGACCAAAAATCGAATTGAGTTAAATGAAACCGGAAAGGTTGCTGTAGAATGTGCCAGAAAGCTTTTGGAAGAAGCCGATCATGCAGTTCAAAGAGTAAGAACGTATGATGCCGAACTAAAGACAATTACTGTAAAATCCTGTGCGCCTGCGCCACTATGGAAGCTTCTTATGCAGTTAAACAGCCAATATCCGGAAATGACAATCTCTTCCGGTATATGCCAGAATGCCGAAGTTTTAGAAGCATTGCACCATCACAAATGCGAACTGGCGATCCTGCCTTTTCTGATTCATGACAAACACTTTGTTTCAAAAGAATATATGAAGGAAAAACTATTTGTCTGTGTCCCGAAGAATCATGAACTTGCAGGATATAAAAAGCTGTCATTTAAGGATATTAATGGCTTCAACTTTCTTCTGCGTTCAGAACTTGGGTTCTGGGATGCAATCTGCCGTAAAAAAATGCCTGCATCTAAATTTCTTGTACAGACGGATGAATTCACAATGAACGAACTGGTGAGATCCTCATCGCTGCCATGTTTTATAACAGATGTTGTAATGTCAGACAGGTTTACAGATACAGCCGGGAGAGTCGCGATTCCTGTGACTGATCCGGAAGTAAATGTGACATTTTACCTTGTAGTGAGAAAAGACAGTAAATATCAGGCTTTATTGCCAAAAATAAGGAGATGAGAATATGATCGAGACAAGACTTATGCAGTATTTTCTGGCAGTTGCAAAAGAACAGAATATCACAAAAGCAGCAAAAGTGCTGCACATCACACAGCCTACTTTAAGCCGGCAAATGGCTATGCTTGAAAAGGAAATAGGAGCCACACTTTTTATAAAGGGAAGCAGACCACTTTCTCTTACCAATGAAGGATATCTTTTAAGACGCCGGGCAGAAGAGGTTTTAGATCTTCTTGCAAAGACAGAAGCTGAAGTCAGCTGTGGTAAGGAAGAACTGGAAGGAACAGTGACCATTGGCTGCGGAGAAATTGCAGCAGTCCAATATCTGGCGAAAATTATTGAAAAATTTCACGAAATCCACCCCCTGGTTGTTTTTGATATCTATACGGCCAATGCAGATCAAATTCGCCAGCGGATGGATGAAGGACTGTCGGATATCGGGCTTTTACTGGAACCGTCAGACATCGAACAGTACGAATATATCCGCATGCCTGTGACGGAAAAATGGGCAGCAATTGTTCCATCATGTGTTCCGCTGGCGAAAAGAAACTCTGTCACAGCAGAAGAACTTGCAAAAGTCCCGGTCATTATGCCAAGCCGAAAAAAAGTGCACGCAGAGGTTGCAAACTGGTTCGGCAAACATTATGAGCATCTTAACATAGCTGCTGTGAGCAACTTAAGTACAAACTCCGCTCTTCTTGTTGAAGCAGGACTTGGTTATGCACTGACCACTGAAGGCGCACTGCCATTTCTTAAAGAATCCAGAATCCGCATGATACCGCTGTCTCCTGAGCTGACTGCAACCTCTGTCCTTGCCTGGAAAAGACAACTGCCTTTTTCTTCGGCAACAGAACATTTTCTGGAATTTTTCAGAAAGAAAGTCGAAGATCAATAAACGATCATGCTTTTTAAGCATGAACCTCATATAAAAAACAGGTATTCGACATATAAAAGCATCGACTTTATAATAACTATATCGGAGATCATCCGGAAAGAAAGAAGGTGCTTTAATACACATGAAAACAATTATTATTTGGAAGTCGAAAGTGGCTTTATGCCAAAGATTCAACCATTGAACATCGATCTAACTGAGTATGATACCGTAATTCTTGGTGCACCCGTCTGGTGGTATACCTTTGCTCCGGCAATGAAGACATTTCTGCATGATACTGATTTATCCGGAAAAACTGTTTATCCTTTTGCAACAAATGGAGGCTGGCTTGGCCATACTTTCCAAGATTTTGTAAAAGAATGTCCGGGGGCACAGGTCATGCAAGGCTGTAATATCCGTTTTAATGAAGATAAACTGCTCACACCAGAATCAGATATCATGACCTGAATCAAAAAAATACAATAATCGAAAGGAAGTTTCTAAAATGGAAAAAATTGTACAGACAGCAGGAAGAAATGCACTTGGCAAATTTGCGCCGGAATTTGCACATTACAATGATGATATTTTATTTGGAGAAAACTGAAATAAGAAGGCTGGTATCAGGAAGAAGGGCACGATCCCGTCAGCCTTGTTCCTGGAACGATAATCACGATTCCTGCCAATGTAAAGCACTGGCATGGTGCGAAAAAAGACAGTTGGTTCTCTCATCTGACATTTGAACCGACAGGGGAAGAAAGCTCAAATGAGTGGTGTGAACCGGTCAGTGATGACGAATATAACAGATTATGATATTGAAATATTCATTAAAGAGGATGCAGCTGCTGCCCGCACTGTATCCTCTTTAAACTGTTGAGGACCGATTTCTTTCAGTCTGTTTTGTTTCAAAAACGCTGAAAGATTTCCAGCAATTCCGGATCTTCATAATGTTTTCCGCTGACCGCATTGTACAGATCGAGCAGATCTTTCCTGTCACTGTAGAGCATGGCAAAAATCCTCGATTTGTACAGTCTGTTTACGGGCTGCATCTGTGTTGTCTGGTTCATATAAATACCTCCTTGAATGAAAATAGCTGCAGGAGGCTTTCCAATACGGCATCTTTCCCTCAAACCTCTCTGCTGTTTTAGATTGAAATCAAAGCATAGAGATTTTCCGATATGACTTAGAATAAAAGATGCGGTATGGTTCCGCTTAGAAAACCAGAATTTTTATGCTTTTCTGCATTATAGCACGATTATTTAAAAAGAGAAAGTTGAAATTCATTTTTCCCCTTGAAAACTCCATCGTTTCTTATTACGTAAAAAGAGAGGAAGATTCCTCCCCCTCTCTCAAATATGGATTCTCTATTTATCTTCTGATCATCATTGCTTCATAAGGTCTGAGCACTCCAGTCTCTCCTTTTTCCTTATAATTCCAGATCAGTACCTCTCCGTCTTTCCATTCACTCAAAAGATCGCACGCTGCCGGTGTTTCACTGAAATTTGCACATACCAGGACTTCTGTATCGCCTTCTTTTCTTATATAGGCAAACACCTGCGGATCCTCTTCCATCAAAAGTGTAAACTCTCCATTTACAAACACGGAATGTTCTTTTCTCAGCCGGATCAGCTTCTGATAATAGTAGAATACAGAATCGGGATCGGATAGTTCCGACTCGGCATTGATCTTCGTATAATTCGGATTCACTTCCAACCATGGGGTTCCCTTTGTAAATCCTGCATTCACCTCACCACTCCACTGCATCGGCGTTCTTGCATTGTCCCTGCCCTTTGCATAAATGGAGTTCATGATTTCTTCCTTGCTATATCCTTCATCCAGACGCTCTTTGTACATATTCAGTGTCTCAATATCCTGATACTGGCTGATATCTGCAAAGCGCACATTTGTCATACCCAGTTCTTCTCCCTGATAGATATAAGGAGTTCCCTGCATTCCATGCAGCAAGGTAGCAAGCATCTTTGCAGATTCCACGCGGTATTTCTGATCATTTCCCCAACGGGACACGATTCTTGGCAGATCGTGATTGTTCCAGAACAGACTGTTCCATCCACATCCGTGCAGTTCTCTCTGCCATTTTGCAAGCACCTGTTTTAATTTCACTACTGGAAGCGGCGCCACATCCCATTTCGACTTTCCTTCCTGCTGATCCAGACCAATATGCTCGAACTGGAACACCATAGAAAACTCGCTTCCATCCGGATTGCTGTACAATTTGGCGCGTTCAATATCTGCGCCCCATGCCTCTCCTACTGTGATCAGATCTCCCTTTTGGAATGTTTCCCTGCTCAGTTCCTGAATAAACTCATGGAGTCTCGGTCCGTTGTTTGTGATCTTTTGATCCGGCTCCTTGGCAATCTGATCGATCACATCCAGACGGAATCCACCCGCTCCTTTTTCCATCCACCAGAGGATCATATCATAGATCTCACGGCGCACTTTTGGATTCTCCCAGTTCAAATCCGGCTGTTTTACCGAAAACTGGTGGAAATAGTACTGTTCCAGTTCCGGCACCCATTCCCAGGCAGGTCCCCCAAATACGGATCTCATATCATTCGGATACACGCCCTCTTTCCCATCTCTCCAGACATAATAGTCATGGTACGGGTTATCCTTGCTTTTCTTTGCCTCCTGAAACCAGCGATGCTCATCAGAAGAATGGTTTAACACAAGATCCATGATAATCCGGATATTTCTCTTTTTGGCTTCTTTTATCAGCTCTTCCATGTCATCCAGACTTCCGAACATAGGATCGATATCCTGATAATCAGAGATGTCATATCCATTGTCATCCTGCGGGGATTTGTAGACCGGAGACAGCCAGATCGCATCGATTCCCAGCTCTTTTAAATAATCCAGTCTCTGAATGATCCCTCGCAGATCTCCGATCCCATCTCCATTGCTGTCCTGAAAGCTGCGTGGATAAATCTGATAGATCACCGCATCCCTCCACCAGTGTTCTTTTCTTGTCCCTTCCATTGACGTTCTCCTTTATTTCTTTCTTCTGATCAAAGTTCCATTTTTCTTCAATACACCCTGCTCAAATCTGCGGGAAAACAAAACTTCTCCCTCTTCTTTTACTGATACCGATTCCTCAGAACAGTTTAAGAGTACTTCCAGCTGATTGCCGTCCTGATCCAGTTTGATATACTCCACAAGACGTCTCTTCTCATACTCATTCGGAAAATGGAAATACAGACTTTTGCAGGCTGCTTCCTGTTTCCGCATTGCGATCAGCTTTTGCATGATCTGGATTTTTTCCTGGTTTTCGGATGAATCCAGTTCCTGCCACGGCATACATCTGCGGCAGTCCGGATCAAAACCGCCTTCCATTGCAATCTCTGTTCCATAATAAATGCAGGCACTTCCCGGCATTGTAAACAACACGGCAAGCTGCTGGTAAAACAGATCCAGATCATCAAACCGACTCATCAAACGCTGCGTGTCATGAGAATCCAGAAGATTGAACATCACATTGTTGCTCTGCTGCATATACATCGTATAACAGCGGTTCACCATATACTCAAATTCTTCTTTTTCCATTCCCCGATCTAAGAAGAAATCATGGATTCCGCTCATCAGAGGATAGTTCATTACAGAATCGTACTCATCTCCCAGAAGCCACTGACTTGCATCATGCCAGATTTCACCCAGTAAGTACAGATCCGGTTTCATCTGTTTTAAATGCTCCCGGATTTTTTTCAGAAAACGGTGGGAAACTTCATTTCCCACGTCAAACCGGATTCCGTCAATATCGAATTTGCGGATCCAGTCTTCGCATATTTTACAGAAGTATTGAATTACTTCTTCGTTATTTGTATTCAGCTTTGGCATTCCATCAGTAAATGCAAATGAATAAAACCGTCCGTCTCTCGTATCTGCCCGTTTTTCGACTGTTTCCCAGTCATGGATCATAAACCAGTCTGCATACGCAGATTTTTCTTTTTTCTCCAGAACATCCAGCCATGGTGCAAACTTTCTTCCACAATGATTGAACACAGCATCCACCATGATCCGAATCCCATGCTGATGTGCCTCTTCTACCAGATCTTTAAATTCTTCCTCCGTTCCAAAATGAGGATCGATCACCGTATAATCTGTGGTGTCATATTTGTGGTTGGATTCTGCTTTCATAATGGGATTCAGGTAGATTCCCGTGATTCCGAGCCCTTCCAGATAAGGAATTTTTTCCCGGATTCCATTTAAATTTCCGCCAAACCTCTCTTCATTGGTCACAGTACCAGTGCGCCACTTCGTCACACCGGCCTCTTCCTTCGTATCTGCTCCCCTGCAGAACCGGTCCGGAAAAATCTGATACCATACTGTCTCGTTGACCCAGTCTGGTGTCACATTAATATCCGCAGGATTCATCCACGGTACGGTAAAGCACTGCAGCATCCTTCCGTCCATCTGCATCTGTTCTTCTGTCAGAAATCCATCCTCAAAATAATACCAGACTTCTTCCTCTGTATGTAATTCAAAATAATATTTGCAGCGTTTATACTTTGGAACCAATGTCGTTGTCCACCAGAGCTGGTGACGCAAACGTTTCTTAAAACAGATTTCCTCTCTCTTTCCGGTCCATTTCTCGTTTCCGCCAAGGATTCCCGATTCAAACGGATCTCCATAATGAATGAATACCCGTCTGACATCATATCCTGTTCTTAAGTTTACGATCAGCTCATTTTCATTTAACGCATAACTCATCTGTTCTGATGTTTTATGAAAAATTCCAGCAAATTGCATGTTGTCTCTCCTTTAGTTCCGGAATGTGATCAGATTTTTATATCGTTTCAGTTCTTTCCCGGCAAGTGTAAAGTCCGGCATTCTCCACTCCCAGTTCGGAGAACCGACTGTCCCCGGTGTATTCAGATGCCCTTCTTTTCCCTGCCCTAAAATATCCGCCATCGGAATGATCGCATATTCTGCCTTGCTCTTTAATGTATAAGCAAGCAGACGGTCTTTGACACTTCCCTGCCTGATTCCCTCACGTGTGAGAAATCTGCGCACTTTACGCTTCGCCGCGCAGGTCAGATTATGATACCACTCCATCAAAGTATCATTGTCATGCGTTCCCGTATACACGATCATATTTTCTACATCGCGGAAGCTGTCATATGCATATTTTCCTTTTGTCTCAATCGAAAATACAAGGATCTTCATGCCTTTCAGATGATAGTGATCCTTCAATTCCAGTACTTCCGGTCTGAGATCTCCCAGATCTTCCGCCACCAGATTTACACCCGGGATCTTCTCTTTGAGCGTGTCAATCACTTCATATCCCGGCGCCTCAATCCACTCGCCTTCCACAGCTGTCGGACAACTTGCCGGAATTTTCCAGAAGGTGTCAAACGCCCGGAAGTGATCGATCCGGATAATGTCAAACAGCTTGCTGCTGTATCCGATCCGGTCCACCCAGAACTGATAGTTGTTTTCTTTTAAATATTCCCAGTTGTAGATTGGATTGCCCCATCTCTGACCGGTCGCACTGAAATAATCCGGCGGAACTCCTGCAATAAAGATCGGCCTTCCGTCTGTATCCAGAAGGAAATTGTCTTTTGCTGCCCACACGTCCACAGAATCTACCCCCACATAAAACGGCACATCTCCCATGATCTGAATATCATACGCATTGGCCTTTTCTTTCAGTTTCATCCACTGACTGAAAAATACATACTGTAAAAACATATGATACTGCACTTCTGTTTCTAACTCAGGCGCCAAATCCGTTCTCGCATCCGGCCACATTTTATCTTCCTGTTTCCATTCATTCCAGCAGCATCCCCCGTTTGCCTTTTTCAGCGCACGGAAAGCACCATATTCATATACCCAGCTCTGATCTGCAAACTCCTGATAGTCTTTTGTCTCACAGCCGCCACTTGTAAGAAATGTCTGAAAAGCTTCTCTTAAATAAGGCTCTTTGTGCAGACGCACAGCATCATAATCGACTTTCGTCGCATATTCGTGAAACCCTTCTGGTCTTTCTTTTAACAGCCCTTCCTCATACAGCGTATCCAAACTGATATATAACTCATCCCCTGCACAGGAAGAATATGGCTGATACGGGGAGTTTCCGTATCCTACCGGATTCATCGGCAAAATCTGCCAGATCTTTATACCGCTTTCTTTTAACAATGTCAGAAAATGATATGCTTCTGCCCCCATCTCTCCCACTCCCGTTCGAGACGGGAGGGAAGATACAGGCATCAAAATTCCTGTTTTTCTCATTTTACTCTCTCCTTTGGCTTTTGCCATATCCTACAGATGCCAGATGTCTCTGTTATACTCTGCAATCGTTCTGTCGGAAGAGAAAAATCCGGCTTTGGCAATGTTCACCAGCATTTTTTTCTCCCACGCTTTTTCATCTTCATAATCAGAAAGCATCTGCTCTTTTGTTCTGATATAATCTTTCACATCCAAAAGTGCCATGAACCAGTCTTTGCCTACGATTTCTTTGTACAGACGTCCCAGGTTCACCGGATCTCCGATGCGGATCAAATCTTTACTGATAATAAAGTCTACCAGCTCTTCTACCATCGGATCGTTTTCGTAAATATCTTTCGAACAGTATTCTCCTGTTTCATACAGCTTGATGATCTTTTCAGATTTTTCTCCGAAAATGTAAATATTGTCATCGCCGACAAGCTGATGGATCTCCACATTTGCTCCGTCTTCTGTTCCGAGCGTCACAGCGCCGTTGAGCATAAATTTCATATTTCCGGTTCCGGAAGCCTCTTTGGAAGCCAGAGAAATCTGCTCGGAAATATCACATGCAGGGATCAGTTTCTCTGCCTTTGTCACATTGTAGTTTTCTACCATCACGATCTTCATGTACGGGCTTACCTGCGGATCATTGTCAATGAGCTGCTGCAGGCAGAGGATCAGATGAATGATATCTTTGGCAATCGTATATGCCGGTGCTGCCTTTGCTCCGAAGATCATTGTGAGCGGACGTTTCGGCAGATTTCCTTTTTTGATCTCTTTGTATTTGTAGATCGCATACAGTGCGTTCATCTGCTGTCTCTTATACTCATGGAGACGTTTGATCTGGATATCAAATACAGAATTTTCATCAATCTCCACATTCTGTGTCATCTTGAGATATTTCTTTAATTCTGCTTTTGCTTCTTTTTTAATCTCTTTCAGTTTTGCGAGAACATTCTCATCATCCTGATATGCCAGAAGTTTTTCCAGTTCTTCTGCATTCTCCATATATCCAGGTCCGATCAGTTCTTTTAAGTACTCTGCCAGATTGTGATTGCAGTGTACCAGCCATCTGCGGAATGTGATTCCGTTGGTCTTGTTGTTGAACTTCTGCGGATAAATATCGTAGAACGGTTTCAGCTCAGATTCTTTTAAAATCTCTGTGTGAAGCGCTGCCACACCGTTTACTGCATATCCGAAATGAATATCAATGTGTGCCATGTGCACGCGGTCCATCTCATCAATGATATACACTCTCGGATCGTGGAAATCTCTTCTCACTCTTCGATCCAGTTCGCGGATGATCGGCATCAGATGCGGTACCACTTTCTCCAGATAAGAGATCGGCCATTTTTCCAGCGCCTCTGCCAGGATCGTATGGTTTGTATACGCACAAGTCTTGCTCACCACGTCCACTGCAGTATCGATATTAAATCCTTTTTGTTCTGTCAGGATACGGATCAGTTCCGGAATGACCATAGTCGGATGTGTATCATTGATCTGGATGCACACATGCTCATGCAGGTGATACAGATTCACCCCACGATCCTCGGCTTCTTTGAGGATCAGCTGTGCTGCATTGCTGACCATGAAATACTGCTGATAAATACGCAGAAGCTGTCCTGCTTCATCACTGTCATCCGGATAGAGGAACAATGTCAGGTTTTTATGGATCTCCTGTTTGTCGAACTGGATTCCATTTCCAATGATGCTCTCATCTACACTGTCCAGATCAAACAGGTGCAGTTTGTTGCAGCCGCTCTGATATCCCGGTACGTCAATGTCATACATGGTAGATTTCAGGGTAAAATCTTTAAACGGAACCTCAAAACTCACATCTGTTTTTGTCAGCCAGCTCTTTTCTGTGATCCATGGATTTTTCTCTTCCCACTGTTTGTTATCAGAAAATTTCTGAAGGAATAATCCGTCGTGATAGTTCAGTCCCACACCGTCTCCATTGAGTCCGAGTGTTGCGATGGAATCCAGGAAACATGCTGCCAGACGTCCCAATCCTCCGTTTCCAAGAGATGGTTCCAATTCTACTTCTTCAATCTCTGTCAGATCGTGTCCGTGTTTTTTCAGCACTTCTCTGACTTCTTCAAATACACCCAGATTGATCAGGTTGTTGGACAAGAGTTTCCCTACCAGAAATTCTGCGGAAATGTAGTACAGTTTTCTGTCTCCCTCGTTGTGTTTCATACCATTCATTTTTTCTTTGGACCACTGAAGAAGCGCTGCGTAGATCTCTTCACTGGATGCCTCTTTTATTCCTTTGCTGCAAACTGTCTGTAACATCTGCTCTAATTCTTTTTCCATTGTCATTCTCCTTTCAGATTCCATGTTCTATTTCTTCTTTTTTTCAATCTGTTCATATACACGGAGCAATTCTCCGACACTCCATGCCTGTGCAAAACAGCCTTTGGAAGACACTGGGTTTTTCCCGTCGTAGATTTCCGGCAGCTGTCCAATGCACCCTTCCTTAAGTGCGCACTCCAGAACTTCCAGCTGCTCTTTTACGTCCTGTTTTGCGCGTTCACTGTATGCGTGAACCTTGAGATACGCCAGATAGTAAGCCCCCAGTGGGAACGTCCATACAGTGCCCTGATGGTATGCCATATCCCGCTTTTCCATCGCTCCTTCATAGTATGGATGAAATTCCGGATCTGCTTCTTCCAGTGTACGCATCCCATAAAAAGTATACAGCTTTTCAAAAACAGTTTCCACTATCTTCCGCTCTTTTTCCGGCTCCAGCATCGTAAACGGCATGGAGAGTGCCCAGATCTGATTGCAGCGGATCTGGGTATCTGCCTCTGTTCCGGAAACCAGGTCTTTCAGACAATTTTTCTGCGACATCCAGAATTTTTCTGTAAACGAATCCCTTACCTTTTCTGCCAGTTGCGCGTAGTATCTGCTTGTTTCTGTTTCTTCTGTAAATGTTTCCATAATTTTTAAGGCATTGTACCAGTAGGCATTGATCTCCACCGGCTTTCCGTGTCTTGGAGTCGGCAGAATCTCTCCCACACGTACGTCCATCCAGGTCACCTGAGCAAGACCTTCCCCTGCACAGATCAGCCCGTCTGTATCCATGTGGATCCCAAACTTTGTCCCGCTCTGATATCCATCCATGATCCGCTCCATCACCGGATACACTTCCCGGACAAACTCCATATCTTTTGTTGCTTCATAATACAAATACACGCAATTGATAAACAACAGTGCCGCATCGACTGTATTGTACAGCGGTTCGTTTCCTCCCTCTGGAAACAGATTCGGCATCAGACCGTCTCTCTCATTCTGTGCAAAGGTTCGCAGAATCCTTTTTGCAGTCTCAAACTGTCCGGTAGAAATGCAGATTCCCGGAAGTGCAATCATCGTATCTCTGCCCCAGTCTTCAAAAAACGGATATCCTGCCAAAATCGTATCTCCCCCCGTGGATTCCCGTTTTGAAACAAACTGTCTGGCACTTTTTGAAAGCATTTTCCCAGCCTCCGAAGTAAATCCGGCTGTTTCCTCCAGCTGTTTTCTGTCTGCTTTCGTCTGCTCAATGATCGTCTGTGCACTGTTTTTTGATGGTTCCATCTCATAGACTACTTCCAGGACCCCCTTTTTCCCAGCCTCTGCCTGCAGACGGATCTGATGGTTGGCTCTTGCGTGTCCATACGCCCTGCGTCCGTCACAGACATCATAGCGGTAAAAATAAACTTCCTCTGTCTCTGCGATCTCTTTTATCATTCCGTTTGTACGAAGATGCAGTGTCATTCCTTCACTTTCCACTGCTCCTTTTGTAAATACGATTTCCTGATCCGGCAAGAGATCGGCTCCCTTTGGTACGAACTGGAAAAATGGAGTCAGCACAAATTCCACATTCCGGCTGCTGCGGTTTTTGATTTCATAACGAAGCGCCACTGTATTTTCTTCCTGTGGCATTCCAATCTCTTTTTTGATCTCCACACCATTTACAAGGAATCTCCAGATCGGAGTATCTTCATAGGAAAATGCCGCCAGATGAAGATATCCATCCTCCGGTGTCTGCTCCTCAAACTCCTGTGTGGACAGTGTAAGCACGTCTCCTGTTTCTGTCAGAAGTTCTTCCTTTAAGCGGTGTATCATATTGTATCTGCAGTTTGGCGCTGTTGTACAGGCCATCAACAGTGCATGGTCATTTCTTGACACTGCCCCCGTCATCGTCATGGAGGAAAATCCCCCCAGTCCGTTGGTCATCAGATAACAATTTTCCAGTCCCCGCTCTCTCGTTTTCCAGTCTTGTTTTCCATACATCCATTTCATCACACTTTACCTGCTCTCTTCCCTTTTTCCAAGTATCAAAATACTGACCGGAGAAACTTTCATACGTTTCGCTGCAATCTGCGGATGTTTCCATAAAAAGCTGTCCTCTCCGTCTGCAAGAACTTCCCATGTCCCTTCTGAAAGTTTCACTTCCTTCTGTTTTTCACTGCCGTTATATACAATACAGAGTGTTTTCCACAACTGCACAAACTCTTCTCTTCATGTTCCCTCACCTTTCATTTTTGTTTCGTATTATTTCGTATATGATGATATCATTTTTTCCCTGTTTCGTCAATCCTAACAACGTATAGTACTCTTTATTTTCTATGTTTTTCATAGTTTTTGTCCTGTATTTTTATTCACTTTCAACAATCCATGTTTTTGCAAACAAGAAACTTCCCGAAACTCATTCTCTTTTTCCATGGATATTCATTGCATTTTTCACTTTTTTTCTATATAATGAAAAAAGGTTACTGTGAACAGTAACGAAAAAAGGACGCAGAAAGGAGCCCCAATGGCTACATTACAGGATATCGCTGATCGTCTGAATATCTCAAAAGGCACTGTTTCCAAAGCCTTAAACGGTGCACCTGATATCAGCGAAACTTTACAAAAAACCGTACTGGAAACAGCTGTTGAAATGGGATATACAAAAATTCGCCGCCAGAAGGCTGCGGAGAAAAAACTCTGTATTCTGATTGAAAACGTAGATTACAAAGAGTCACATCAATTTGGATACGAAATCCTGCTCGGCTTCCGCCAACTTGCAGAACCTGCCGGTTATACCGTAGATATTGTAGATACTACTGAAAAACTGCAGAAAAGCACCCCGTACGATGTTTTTATGCTGCAGAACCAGTATCTGGGAGCCTTTGTCGTTGGATTTTCGTTGAATGATCCGTGGATGAAAGATTTTCAGACCAGCAGAACACCGACCGTTCTGTATGACAACTATATTATTGCAAATCCGAATATGGCATATGTCGGAATCGACAACAACGAAGGCATGGAACTCGCCGTCTCCCATTTAAAAAAACTGGGACATAAAAAAATCGGATATTTGAGCAGCGCTCTTGGTTCTCATATCATGCAGGTCCGCCACAAAGCATTTTTCCACGCTTTGAAGCAAAACGGCCTGAAGTCCGATCCGACCTGCACAGGAAGTTCCTACTACATCACTCAATGTATGGAAAAACATCTGCCCAGGCTTTTAGACATGGGGATCACCGGCATCATCTGCAGCTATGATCTGATCGCCAATGCCGCGATGATCCAGTGTCAGCAGCTCGGATACAAAGTTCCGGACGAGATCAGCATCATCGGGTTTGATGATCTCCCGATCTGCGCATATACTTCCCCGCCGCTGACTACCATCCGCCAGGAACGGATCCAGCTTGGCAAAAGTGCTTACTATGCTCTGGACAGCCTGATGAATCAAGTATCCATCGGAACACTTGAGAGGGGATCGACTGGAGAGGTACTCTCAGACAAGTAATGATATGAAAAGAACTGGCGATTGATTTCAGCTTCAACCACCAGTTCTTTTTACAAATCATATTCTTTTAACAGAGTCTCCCGATATGCCTCATCCCCCACTGCCCGTTTCATATCGTCCATTCGCTGCTCTTTGAGTAATTTCTCATAAAGCGTATTGATTCTCCGTTCCCCTTCTTTATATCCTGTCTCATACATATCCTCTTCATATTTTTCCCTTTCCGTTTACAATCCCGCAATTTTCACAAAAACAGCAAAAAAATACGCAGGCCATCGTATCGCCCACGCATTTTTCATTTCTTATAATTCAATCCGTCCTGTTGTATCTTTATTGATTACGTAATATGCTGCGGATTCTTCTGGCTTCAGATAAAGTTTTACATCTTTCAGCTCGCCTACTTTATGCTTCAGCTCTTTTGTCCAGACTTCTTTTACTTTTTTCATCAGCTCTTTTTCTGAATATTCTTTTCCGGCAAACTGCAGATACATTTCACATTTTACTGCTGTTTTTGCTGCTGTCGTTGTCTTTGCAGAAGTTTTTCTTGCTCTTGTCTTTTTTTCTTCTGCTGCCGGCTCAGATTCCTGTAACACAGCTGCTCTTGTTTCAATCGCTTTTGTTGTGTCTTTCTTGGTCTCGATTGCCTTTGCCTTTCCTGCTTTTGTCTCAATCGCCTCTACTTTTGCAGGTTTTACTTCTTCTTTTTTCTCTGTCGCCTTTTCATTTGCAACAACTTTCTTTGCTGTCTGTGCTGATGTCACTTCTTCTGCTGTCTTTACCGGTGTCTGTACTGTTGTTTTCGCTGTTGTCTTAGATGCTCCTTTTTTTGCTGCCATATCAATTCCCTCCTGATAAAACACGAAACGGATATTGCTCCGCTTATCTTCCGGCTCTGCCGCAAACCACACGGCCGGAACATGACTGTTATCCCCTGCTTTTCGCAGGTTCAGCAAATATTGTACCTCATTTTTCCAAAAACGTCAAAAAAATATCAGAGCTCCGTTTTCTTTTCCTGTTCCCGTTCCTGATAACCTCTGAAAAAATCGGATAATTTATCCAGTGTCTGCAGCAAAATTGCAAGCTCCTGCTCCTTTAGATTTTCAATCACCGCATTGGTCATCTGCATATGGAAATTCTTATGATGCTTTCTTCCCTTTTCCGGTCAACTGGATATAGACCACCCTGCGGTCTATCTCGCTCCTCTGCCGTGTCACATATTTTTTATTGACCAGGCTGTTCATGGACGTTGTCAGGGAACCCGCTGTAATTCCCAGTGTTCTCGCAACTGCCGACATTGTGCTTTCCTCTCCCAGACCGATCGCTTCTATTATATGCATGTCGTTGTTGGTAATATCCTTAAATTCCTCTGTTATGATTGCTTTTTCTTCCAATTCCCAGATTTCGTTGAACAGGTGAACCAGTGTATCGTTAATGGTCTTATATGCATCCAAAGATGTATTCTCCTCTCCGTACCAACCACTTGTTCCTGTCCTTTATGCAAACAAGGATGCCACCACTTCCTCTACGGTCTCAATCTTCGCTGCCTTCCATGCGTTGGCACCGCAAAAGATAAGTCCGTTTTCTATGTCTCCTTTCACCGCGGCGATCAGGCTGTCTGTAATGCAGTATGGTATCTGAGACGAGTTACATTTTGCAAGACATCTGTGACAGGAACTGTGTTCTATTTTCTCTCCAAGCATAACACGTTTCATGAGGGGATTCAAGATGGCTCTTCCCGGCATTCCGACCGGACTTTTCACAATGGCAATCTCATCTTTTACAGCTTTCAGATACGCTTCTTTATACCTCCGGTGGGCATCACATTCTTTTGTTGTAACAAATCTGGTTGCCACCTGAACCCCATCCGCTCCAAGCTGCTCCATCCTTTGGACATCACTTCTGTCATAAATTCCGCCTGCTGCGATCACCGGAATCCGGCACTTGTACTTCTTCGCATACTGCCGTACCACGTCCAGAATATTCCCGAACTCCATATGGTAGGCATCCCCTTTCCACTTGTCCAGTTCCGCCTCTGTAAATCCAAGATGACCTCCTGCAAGAGGCCCTTCTGCCACAATCAGATCCGCCGTCCTTCCATATTTTTTATCCCAGTATTTCAAGATCACTTGCGCAGAACGTGCTGTGGATACAATGGGCGCAATTTTCACCGCACTGCCTTCTGTCAGTGCCGGAAGGTCCACAGGCAGTCCTGCACCGGATATGATCAAGTCTGCACCTGCTTTTACTGCTGCCTTTACATGATCTGCATATCCTTTTAAAGCCGTCATAATGTTATATCCGATGATTCCGTTTTCTGAAATTTGACGTGCTTTTTGCATTTCTTTTCCAATCGCACGAAGGTTGGCCTCCTCCGGATGTTTATCAAAATCCGGTTCCCGATATCCGATCTGAGCAGTGGATATCACTCCGATTCCGCCGGCTTTCGCCACACTTCCCGCCAGCCTTCCCAGACTGATTCCCACACCCATTCCGCCCTGGATCAAAGGAACTTTTGTTATTTTTTCTCCGATTTTTAAGTTTTCCATATTTCACTTCTTTCTATGGTATTTTTATGTTGCTACATCTTCCGGAAACGCTCGTAACGCTGCGCCACCAGCTCCTCAGGTGAGAAATTGCAGTGCGTGTCCAGAAACTCTGTGATCTTTTTTTGAAGAACAAAAACCACAGACTGCATGGTTTCTTCTGTATACACTTCTGGTTCCGCAATGACAGCTTCAATCACGCCAAGTTTCTTCAGGTCTGCTGCTGTCAATTTCATCACCGCTGCCGCTTCACTTGCGCGTTTACTGTCTTTCCACAAGATACTCGCAAACCCTTCCGGAGACAGCACAGAATATATCGCATTTTCCAGCATCCAGACTTCATCCGCGACTGCCAGCGCCAATGCACCTCCGCTTCCGCCTTCTCCAATCACAACGGACAGAATCGGAACCTTCATGGATGACATTTCAAACAGGTTTCTTGCAATGGCTTCTCCCTGCCCCCGCTCTTCTGCCTCTATACCACAAAATGCCCCCGGTGTATCCACAAACAGAAGAATCGGCCGTTTAAATTTCTCGGCTTGCTTCATCAGACGAAGTGCTTTTCGATATCCTTCCGGAGACGGCATTCCAAAATGATGCGCTACATTTTCTTTGGTAGATTTTCCCTTTGCCTGTGCGATCACTGTAACTGGAATCCCCGCAAACCTCGCGATTCCACCAATGATTGCAGTATCATCTCCATAACAGCGGTCTCCATGAAACTCCAGAAAATCGGAAAAAAGTATACGGATATAATCCTGTCCTACAGGCCGGTCATTTTTTCTGGAAATTGTGACCCGTTCCCACGCATCTTTTTCCTGTACAGACTGCCGTTCTTTTTCCACTGTCTGTACAGGCTTTTGAATAACAGGATTTTGAGCGGTATGATGCATCTGCAGAATATTTTCAAGAACCGTTCTCATCTCTTTTCGCTCTACGATACGATCGATAAAGCCGTGTTCCAGTAAAAATTCAGAACGCTGAAAGCCTTTCGGCAGTCTTTCTCCAATGGTCTGTTCAA
>OATE01000303.1_pt1 | contig 18649 bp, 17 predicted proteins | sample 1475901 | NCBI WGS metagenome assembly OATE01 (sample SAMEA2579944, study PRJEB22360) | human gut metagenome | reverse complement strand
ACTGCATCTGAATAAGATGCAGTAGTAATGTTAAATATCAACGATACAGCACACTCTTTGATCTGAGATTCCAATGCCTTCATGGAGGTTATGGATATAGAAAGCACCTGATTGACAGAATCATTCACCGTTTTGGGCAAACGGTAGGAACTGCGGGCAGCTTTCTGGATGGCTTTGGCTACTGCATCCGGATCAGGAAAACGATTTTTTCCTTTTTCAATGATGAAGTCAGTAAGCTCATGTAAGTCCATATTTGCCAGTGCTTCTGCGGAATCAAATTCATCGTAGACAGCAAGGGCAGTAGTGCTGAAGGTATCGCTGAATACCTTCTCCTGTGTCATCGTAGAATACTTCTTGAACAGCACATTCATGAATCGCTGCTTTTCTTTGATAAGATTCTGAACAGCGAAGAAACGTGCCCGTGTGAGGTTCTGGAGTGCTTTGTAGCGATAGTCTCCCAGATATACCTCTTTGTTGATTCTACCGAAACGCAGGCAGTCAGCAATAACAAAAGAGTCCACATAATCATTCTTTGGCAAGTCATTGTAAGCATCATGAAACTTTTTCACTTGCTTAGGATTGAGGACATGAATCTTTCTGTTAAACGGTGCCAGAGTGGCATCTTCCCTTAAGAAGTACACGAGATTGTCTCCATAAACAGAGGTTGCTTCAAGACCGATCAGAACCGTGTCAAGGGAATGTGAAGTTAAAGCAGAAAGAATTCTTTTTACCAACTGGGTAGAACCTTCATGAGAATTAGCAACAGAAAAGTTACTGTGCTTATCCCCATTCGGGAGCATTAAGTAAACGACATTGGATTTGCTGCTTACATCAATACCGACGTAAAGAGTGTTCATTGTGATCACCTTCTTTCGTTGTAGAATAAAGTGTTCAATCGGCTTGGTAAAACCCATGATCATGGAGCATCGACACCCTCGCATATAAGAATCCAGCTTAAGATGGACAGATGCGAAACCATACTGCTAAATGGTCGTCCATGTGCTTAAGCAAACAGCCAGCCGGTTTGAAGCTAACGTCCATGTCAGGGGAACAGACTATCTATGAAGCAACCATTACTGGTTCAACAAGGAGAAAAAGAACTATTACCTGATTGACACTGGGACAATTATATCATGGGCTTTGCTAAGCCTATTGAACAGATATTTATTAAGTTATCGAGGTACATTTATGTATCTAAAAGATATTATACGAGGAGAAATATTTAGGGAAGAGGATGAAAAAAGATGAAGGGGAAGAAGAGAGTACATGCTTTTAAAAACAGGATGGAACACTGGCAAATTGTATCAATAGGGTTGACAGTTTATGACGCTATTGCTATGATACTTGCTTTTTTTTTGGCATTATGGTTCCGGTTTGACTGTCGTTATACGATGATACCGGGAGAGTATTTGAATTTCTATTTTAAGTTTATTTTAATTTACGCTGTGATTTCAATCTTTGTGTTTAGGAAGATGCGTCTCTATAATAGTATCTGGAGATTTGCAAGCTACAGCGAGTTGTTGAGGACGGTTGTGGCAACCGGAATTACATTTGTGATCCACTGTGTGGGAATGAATGTATTTTTCGGAAGAATGCCACTTTCTTATTATCTATTCGGAATTATGATTCAGTTTGTGCTGACACTGGGAGTGCGTTTTTCTTACCGGTTTGTACTGCTTGAGAGAAGCCGTCAGAGAAAGACGGAAGAGATCGCGAAGGCGAAGAAGGTACTTCTGATCGGTGCGGGCAAGGCAGGTCAGATGATCCTGCGTGATATCAAGACAGCCAAAGAGCTGGAGGATATCGTATGTTGTATTATTGATGATAACCCGAATAAATGGGGCAGATATATCGAAGGAGTTCCTGTGGTCGGGGGAAGAGATGATATTCTCTCCTGTGTCGAACAATTCAAGATCGAGAAGATCGTTGTGGCAATTCCGAGTGCGACAGCGCAGGAGAAGCGGGATATCCTGAACATCTGTAAAGAGACCGGGTGTGAGATGAAGAACCTGCCGGGTATCTATCAGTTCCTGACCGGTGAGGTGCGTGTCAGTGCGCTGAAAGACGTAGCAGTGGAGGATCTTCTGGGACGTGATCCGATCAAAGTCAATATGCAGGAGATCAATGCCTTTATCCAAGACAAAAAGGTCATGGTAACAGGTGGAGGCGGAAGTATTGGTTCGGGTCTTTGCCGTCTGATCGCAGAGTACCATCCGAAACAGTTGATCATCTTTGATATTTATGAGAACAATGCATATGATATACAGCAAGAGTTAAAGAAAAAGTATCCTGAACTTGATCTGGTTGTATTGATCGGATCTATCCGAGACTCGAGAAGGATCAATGCGGTATTTGAGACTTATCGTCCGGACATCGTCTATCATGCAGCAGCACATAAGCATGTTCCGCTGATGGAGGACAGTCCATGTGAGTCTATTAAGAATAATGCGATCGGTACTTACAAGACAGCTTATGCGGCAATGATGAACGGCTGTCAGAGATTTGTTCTGATTAGTACAGATAAAGCGGTGAATCCGACGAATATCATGGGCGCCAGCAAGCGTCTCTGTGAGATGATCGTACAGTCCTTTGATCGTATGATCAAAGAGAAGACACCGGAAAGACTGCCGATTCTCTATGCACATGCAGATGATGAAGACGGAGCTATGGTGAAAAAACATGTCTTTTCGGAAGATATCAAGACAGAATTTGTGGCAGTACGGTTTGGAAATGTACTTGGAAGTAATGGTTCTGTCATCCCACTGTTTAAAAAACAGATTGCAGCAGGCGGACCGGTGACGGTTACGCATCCGGATATCATCCGCTACTTTATGACGATTCCGGAAGCAGTCAGCCTGGTATTACAGGCCGGCACTTATGCAAAGGGTGGAGAGATTTTTGTTCTGGACATGGGAAGTCCGGTCAAGATCGATACACTGGCGAGAAACCTGATCAAGTTGTCAGGACTAAAACCGGATATTGACATTAAGATAGAATACACCGGATTGAGACCGGGAGAGAAACTTTATGAAGAAAAGCTGATGGCAGAAGAGGGGCTGAAGAAAACTCCGAATGATTTGATCCATATCGGATGCCCGATTCCTTTCGAGGTGGAAGGTTTTCTGAAGCACCTTCAGTCTCTGATGGAAATGGCGTATGCAAATGACGAACATATCAGAGAAAAGGTTTCTGAGATTGTAACAACGTATCATCCGGCAGGGGAACACGGCAGCGAGAAAAAAGGCGAAGTGTATGAAAGGCTGCTGGGTGGAAAGACAGCAGAGAATGGACAGAAATAAATACATCCGATTATTCCCGAATGACAGTAGAGACTGCTATTCGGGAATCTGATGTAAAACGGAAACAGAATTCGGGGTCAGGTATCGCGAAATGGCGAAGCACACTCTTTTTTAGGAGAGATAGTATGTGGTATGTAATCCAAGTAGTGACGGGAAAAGAAGAAGAGACAAAGAATGTGATCGACAAAGAACTGAGCAGACAGTTTTTTGAAGATTGTTTCTATATAAGACGAGAACGGGTATGGAGACGAGATGGGCAGTGTATTGTTCATCTGGAAACGATGTTCCCGGGGTATCTCTTCATCAGTACTGACCAGCCAGAGGAGGTATACACAAAATTAAAAGCAATTCCTCAGATTACAAAACTTCTCCGGTCAGAAGAAGATATCTTTTTAACTGTCTCTCAGGAAGAAAGAGAATTTCTTGAGAATCTTCTGGATGAAGATCCGGAGGACGTTGTGAGATTGTCAAAAGTGACGGTGAATGAAGAAAAAGAGATTCTTACTGCAGAAGGTCCGCTCAGACATTATGTGGATTGGATTGTCAAGAAAAAGTTGAGGCTGCGATATGTGATGATCGAAATGGAGTTATTTGAAAAGAAACGAGAAATATTGATAGGGATAAAGTTGTAGGATTTCCGATGGAGGGAGTCCTTTTTCTATGGAGGGATGAGATTATGTTTAATGAAAAAAATCAGTTTAAAGCATTCGAATCAAAAGTGTGGCTCAGTTCACCAACAATGCATGGAGATGAAATTGAATATGTAAAAGAAGCCTATGAGACAAACTGGATGTCTACTGTGGGTGCAAATATCAATGAAGCTGAAAGAATTACATGTGAAAAAGTTGGATGCAAATATGCAGTAGGGCTTTCAGCAGGAACAGCAGCCCTTCATATGGCAATGAAGCTGGCAGGAGTGAAGCGTGGAGATAAAGTATTCTGCTCGGATGTAACGTTTGATGCAACGGTAAATCCGGTAGTTTATGAAGGCGGTGAGCCTGTATTTATTGATACAGAGTACGATACCTGGAATATGGATCCAGTAGCCTTGGAAAAGGCATTTGAACTTTATCCAGAAGTAAAAGTGGTTGTAGTAGCACATCTTTACGGAACACCTGGAAAAATAGATGAGATTAAAGAAATTTGTGACAGACATGGGGCAGTGATTGTAGAAGATGCAGCAGAATCACTGGGAGCTACATACAAAGGAAAGCAGACAGGAACGTTTGGAGCTTATAATGTTATTTCATTCAATGGAAATAAGATTATTACCGGTTCATCAGGAGGAATGCTTTTGACAGATGATCTGGAAGCTGCCAATAAAGTGAGAAAATGGTCTACACAGTCAAGAGAAAATGCACCATGGTATCAGCATGAAGAATTGGGGTATAACTACCGCATGAGCAATGTGATTGCAGGTGTGGTAAGAGGACAGTTCCCATATTTGGATGAACATATTGCGCAGAAAAAGGCTATTTATGAGAGATATAAAGAAGGTTTTAAAGATCTTCCGGTGGAAATGAATCCATATGACGGAGAAAATTCTGAACCGAACTTCTGGTTATCTTGTATGTTGATTAAACCGGAAGCAATGTGTAAACAGGTAAGAGGAGAGCAGGAAGCATTATATATTGGTGAGGCTGGAAAGAGCTGTCCGACAGAGATTTTGGAAACCCTTGCAAAATATAATGCAGAGGGACGTCCGATTTGGAAGCCAATGCATATGCAGCCAATTTATCGGATGAATCCGTTTGTCACAAGAGAAGGTAATGGAAGAGCAAATACAAATGCTTATGTTAGTGGTGGAGCATTAGGTGCTGATGGAAAATCGTTGGATGTAGGAATGGATTTGTTTCATAGAGGACTTTGTCTGCCGAGTGATAATAAGATGACGGTGGAAGAACAGGATAGAATTATTGAGATTATTAAAGGATGTTTTGAGTAATGTATAAATTATTTGTAAAAAGAGTGCTTGATTTTGTTTTATCGTTAATTGCAATTATTGTTTTGAGTCCCGTATACTTGATTGTAGCAATACTTGTGAGAACAAAGTTGGGGTCACCAATCATCTTTAAACAAGAAAGGCCAGGTAAGGATGAAAAGATTTTTAAAATGTACAAATTTAGAAGTATGACGGATGAGAGAGACGAAAATGGAAAAATTCTGCCAGATGATGTAAGGTTAACAAAGTTTGGAAAAATGTTGAGATCAACGAGTCTAGATGAGTTACCTGAGTTGTTTAATATTTTAAAAGGTGATATGAGCATTGTTGGACCTAGACCATTAATGGCAAGATATTTACCATATTATAAAGAAAGAGAAAGAAAAAGACATACTGTTAGGCCGGGATTAACAGGTTATGCTCAAGTAAAAGGAAGAAATTCTCTGACATGGGATGAGAGATTTGAATATGATGTGGAATATGTTGAGAAGGTCTCACTAATTTTAGATATATGTATTATATTTGATACAGTAAAAATAGTTTTAAAAAGAGAAGGTATAGGGTTAGGTGATTTGGGAAATTTAGATGACTATAGAGAAGTACAGTCTAAAAAATAATTGATTTTCTAGAGAGGATTGGAGAATGTATGAAATGGAATAGTAACATAAAAACTCCATGTTTTGTTGTTGATACAAAAAAGAGTGATCTATTAATAAAAGACCTAAAAAAGAGCTTATATACATATTATCCGGAAGGAATTATTGGTTATTCATTTAAAACAAATAATACACCTTGGATTATTTCATATATGAAAAACAAAGGATTATATGCAGAAGTTGTTTCTTCTGATGAATTTTGTTTGGCTAGGGAATTAGGATACGAGTTTAATGAAATTATTTTTAATGGTCCGGTTAAGGGAAAAACTGAATTTATTCAAGCAGTAAATAACGGAACAATAGTAAATATTGATTCTAAAAGAGAATTAGAATGGCTTTTAGAGTGCGACAAACAAAAAATAAAAAATAGTAAGATTGGGTTGCGTGTTAATTTTTGCTTGGAAGAATATTGTCCAGGTGAATCACAGTGTGGTGTTGAAGATGGGCGTTTTGGATTTTCGTACGAAATGGGCGAGTTAAAAAGAGCAATCGAGTTTTTAGATGAAAAAGAAATACCATTATCAGGTTTACATTTGCATTGCAGTTCTAAAACAAGAAGTGTGAATATATATGATGGCATAGCGAAAGTTGCAGTTGATATAGTAAGAGAATATGGTTTACATTTAGTATATTTAGATATTGGTGGTGGATTTTTTGGTGGTGTAGAAGGAAAACCTAAGTTCCAAGATTATTTTTCTAAGGTAAATAGCATTTTAAATAGTGAACCATATTTAAAAAATGTGAAATTGATTGTTGAACCAGGAATGTCAGTTATTGGTGCAAGTATGAGTTATATTACATCTGTTATTGATACCAAAATTACAAAAAACAATAGTTTTGCTATATTGGATGGAAGTAGAATACATATTGATCCTTTGATGAAAAAAAGAGGCTATTCTTATCACATAAAGCGGATTAGTACAGATATAAAAGATGAAAAAGTTAGCAATCAAATTTTGTGTGGTTTTACTTGTATGGAAAGTGATCGTTTCTTTAAACTAACTGAAAATGATGTAAGTGTAGGTGACTTAATAGTCTTTGAAAAAGTGGGGGCATATACAATTGGGTTATCACCACAATTTATAGAGTTTCATCCTGATATATATGAAGAAAAAGATGGAGAATTGATTTTAGTACAATCAAAAAGAACAGCAAATGAATTTATTAAATAATGAGTAGTCAGAGATTAGGAGGAATAATAATGAAAAAAGCAATTGTTTTTGGTGCAACAGGGCAATTAGGGTGTTATAGTGCATTAGCATTAAAAGAAAATGGTTTTGATACAGTAGCAGTAGGAAGAAGAAACTCAGACGGGGGGTTTTTTGCATCAAAGGATATTAGATATATTGGTGGAGTTACATTAGAAAATAAAGAAGCGTTTTCTAAAATTCCTAGTGAACATTTTGATGTTGTGGTAAATATGGCAGGAACAATGCCAGCACATGCAGATATGAATATGATGCCATATGTGCAAAGTATTGTTGTTGGAACAGTAAATGTATGTGAATGGATGAAACAAGTAGGATGTAAAAGAATTATTTTTAACACAACACCTAGTGATGTTGTAGACTATTGGGGAACTACAGAACCAATAGATGATGATGCAGTCCGTTCATTTCCTAAAAATGGTAATGATCATGCTGTATATGCAATATGCAAAAGAGCAGCGACAGATATTTTAGAACATTTACAATATGCGGAAGGATTTAAACCATGTGTGTTTAGACATTTTATGGTTTATGGTTGGCATCCAGAGGCGAATTATTATTTAAATGGTGAACAAAGGATGTTGCCATGGAGATATATGATTAGAAGATGTATTAACGGAGAAAACATTGAAGTATATGGTGATTCATCAAGAAAAAAAGAGTTACTATATATCAAAGATTTTGCAGATGCAATAGTGCGTGCAGCGAACACGAATATATGTGGTATATTTAACCTTCCAGGGTTTAAGCCATATTCCTTAGATGAAATGGTTGATGGAATAATAAATGCCTTTGGAACAGTAAATACTAAAAAAATTCATCGGCCAGACATGCCAGATACACCACAAATTTTATTGTCTGGGAAGAAAAGTAAAGAAGTACTGGAGTGGGAGCCTAAATGGACATGGGAAAAAGCATGTTTGGACATGAGAGATGAAAATATAAATAATCCAGTTCAATTAATGTGGGGAGAAAATGATCCATTAGATCTGATAAAAGAATAAAATGTAGATGTGCTATATAAGTTTGTACAAAGAGCATTCCTATAATTCATTAAAAGTGCCAATTGAGCAAAGAAAAACCTAAAGGTATAGTAGAGATGCATTTTGGTGGATGTAATAAATCAAAACACTGGAAGTTCAAAATGATATGGGAGAATTTGATTCTTTCAGTCTTTGGGAAGAAACTAAAGAATCGGCAAGTGAGGAAGAAGAAAACTTAGAAAGATTTGATAACGATACTTGCAAAGAATAATGAGTTTCCAGCAATCTATGATTATTATGTAACTTATTAACCGTTCAACAAATGCAGAAGGATTTTTGTTGAATATGTATTAAAAAGAATAGAGAGATGTAAATGAATATATTACTTTTAAGTGTGGGGACAAGAAATAAAATCATACGGTATTTTAAAAAGGAAATGGGAAATGAAGGGAAAATTATTGCAACTGATATGAGTGAATTGGCACCAGCAATATATGAAGCGGATACCTATTACATTGTTCCGAGAATGACGGAAGAAGGATATATAGAGAAGATTTTTGATATTTGTATAAAGGAAAAAATAGATGGGGTATTATCGTTGATAGACCCTGAATTATCACTGCTTGCACAAAATGAAAAAAGGTTTAAAGAAATAGGAGTTACAGTAATTGGATCACCATATGAGATTTGCGAAAGAGCATTGGATAAATGGAAAATGTTTCAATGGCTTAATAAACATGGATATAATTGTGCAAAGAGTTATATTGATAAAGAAGAATTTTTCAGAGATGTAGAAAATGGGATAGCAAAGTATCCGGTATTTGTAAAACCAATTTGTGGAAGTGCTTCTATCGCAATTAGTAAGGTATATGATAAAGAAACAGTAGAACTCCTGTTTGAACATACAAAAGGTCTTTTGATTCAGGAGTTTTTAGAGGGACAGGAAATAGGAGCTGATTGTTATATTGATATGATTAGTGGAGAGGTTGTATCAATTTTTACGAAGAAAAAGCTTGTAATGCGAGCGGGAGAGACTGATAAATCAGTTTCTTTTAAAGATGAAAAACTGAATGAACTTCTTATTCAGTTTATAAAAAAAATGGGGTATAGAGGTCAAATTGATATTGATATATTTGATGTGAATGGGGAATATTACATTTCTGAAGTAAATCCTCGATTTGGAGGCGGATATCCTCATGCCTATGAGTGTGGAGTAAATCATATGAAATTAATAGTCAATAATTTAAAGAGAGTTGCCAATAAAACTCAGATTGGTAATTATGATGATAATGTTTATATGATGAAATATTTAGATGTACTGATCAGTAAAGGGGCAGTATTTAAATGAAAAAAAAGGCTATTTTAGTTTCTTGTTTTGATTGGTATGCAAACAGATTGATTTATATAGAAAGATATCTTATTGAAAAAGGATATGAGGTAGAAATTTTGTTATCTGATTTTAATCATAGTGAAAAGAAAAAGAAAAAAGATTATAGTCAAAAGCAAAATATTCAATATATATCAGTACCAGAATATAAAAGAAATGTATCTCTTAAGAGAATATATTCTCACTTAGTATTCTCCAAAAAAGTAACAAAAAAAGTTGTATTAGGTAATCCGGATTTTGTATATGTACTTGTTCCTCCAAACTTACTTGTTAAAGAACTATCAAAACGTAAAAGAAAGAATAATTATAAATTAGTGTATGATATAATTGATATGTGGCCAGAAAGTTTTCCAAAAGGCAATAGTAACATTTTCCCATTTACATTATGGAAAAAGATGAGGGATAAAGAGATTAATAAAGCAGATTTAGTTTTTTTAGAATGTGACTATTATAGAGATAAAATAAAAAAGGTAGTTGATAAACAAAAATTACATAATTTTTATTTAGTAAAAAATGGAATTCCGAATTATGAGCCACCTCAGAAAGAGATTTATGATAGTATAAAACTCTGTTATTTGGGATCTATTAATAGTTTAATAGATATCCAAAAGAGTCAAGAAATTATCAAAGAATTGGTAAAAATAAAACCGGTAACGATAGATATTATCGGAAGAGGCAGTAGTACAGAGCAGTTTATAGCTGCGTTAGAGGACGCAGGAGCAACTGTGAAATATCATGGTGCCATATATGATATGAATACAAAAGTAAAAGTTTTGAGTGAATGTCATTTCGGTATTAATATATACAAACCTAATCTGGCAATTGGATTAACAATTAAAAGTATTGATTATTTTATGATGGGAATTCCTATTATCAATAGTATTAAAGGAGATACCTTCGAACTGGTAAAAGAATATAATATAGGTTTTAATTTAGATGAAATAGAAAAAATAGAAGAAAAATTAGATGATATAAATATTATGTCAAAAAATGCATATCACGTTTTCAAAGAATTTTTTGATGAAGAAAATGTATTTAAGCAGATTAAAAGTTTAGAAAGTTTGGTGTCAGTAGAAAGCAATTAAAGAAAATATGTAATAAAAAGGTAATTATTAAAGATGGAAAAAAGGATAAGAAAAGATTTGAAAATGGATATTAGTGTCATTATACCAGCATATAATTGCGAGAATACAATAGTAGAATGTTTAAATAGTGTGATTAAACAGACATATTATTCTTATATTTGTGAAGTAATAATTATAAATGATGGATCAATAGATCATACAAAACAAAAAATTGATAATTTTATTAAGAACTGTGGTGACAATAAAATAGAGGTTATTGACCAAAAAAATTCTGGTGTTTCTGTTGCAAGAAATAATGGAATAAAGAAAGCAAAAGGAACTTGGATTGCTTTTTTGGATTCAGATGATGTGTGGTTAGAAAATAAGATAGAAAGACAAATCAAAACTATTTTAGAACATAGAGAAATTTGTTTTTTAGGGACACTTTCTACAGGATCACCAAACCTTATTTTGTATAATAAGAAAATTGAAGGCTTATATAATGCAAATATTTTTGACTTATGTTATAAGTCTTTCCCTGTCACACCATCGGTATTGGTAAAGAAAGAATGTTTAATAAATGTTGGATTGTTTGATGAAAAACAAAATTATTCTGAAGATATGAATTGTTTTCAAAAGATATGCTTAAAGTATAATTACTATATTCTTCCAGAACCTTTGGTTACGTGTGGAATTCAAAAAAAAGATTTCGCTGAGAGCGGTCTTACATCTAATTTAAAAGAAATGTACAAAGGAAGAAATAAAAACCTAAAAGAGCTCTATCAAAGTTCAGATCTTTCTTTGTTCTGGTATTTGTTTTTTAGAATATTTTCTTTAGCTAAATATTGTAGAAGAAAAATAAAAAACATTAAATTAAGGAGTAGAAAGTGAAAGATTTAGTAAGTGTTATAGTTCCGGTTTATAATGTAGAAAAATATTTAAAAAAATGTATAGATTCTATATTAAATAGTGATTATAAAAATATAGAAATTATTCTAGTGGATGTTCAAAGGATCTGAGTGGAATAATATGTGACGATTATAAAGAGTCTTATAATAATATTAAAGTTATACATAAGAAAAATGGGGGACTAAGTTCTGCAAGAAATGCGGGAATAGAAGTATCAGCAGGAGAGTATATACTATTTATTGACAGTGATGATTATATTACAGAAAAGTTTGTTGGACATTTAGTAGATACTATGAATAAATATGATGTAGATGTTGTACAGGGAAATTATGAAAAAATTGATGAGAAAGAACGTTCTCTTTACATACCCCAAATTAAAAATAAAAGTTATCATTCTAAAGAAGATATTTTAGAAGCATTCTTTATAAAGGAAAACATATTAGTTGTTGCGTGGGGAAAGTTATATAAAAAAGATTTGTTTAAAAATATTAGTTTTAAGGAAGGAAGAAATCACGAAGATAATATTTTTATTGCGGATTTATTTGAAAAAATTAATTCATATGCTTGTGTTGATATGAGTGGATATAAATATTTACAAAGAAGTGATAGTATAGTTAATTCTAGTTTTAATGAAAAAAAACTTGACGCAATATTTGCAACAGAATATATCGTGCAAAAATGTGAAAAAAATTGGCCTAAATATGTTCCTTATGCAAAAATTTTGGTATGTAAGTCCTGCTTTTACTTGTATTGCGATATTATTCGAGTTAAGTATATGGATTTAACATTAAGAAAAAATTTGTTAAAAAAGTTTAAAGAAAACTATAAAAGTATTTGTTCAAATAAGCATATTGTTCTGTCAAAAATCGATAAATATAGATTCAGAATATTTAATATTTTTCCAAATGTTATGTCGAGGATTCAAATATATTTGGCAAGATAATATATAAAGGGAAGGATGTGTCAAATGAAAAAAATTGTTTATGTAATAGGACATATGGGAAATGGTGGTGCAGAGCGAGTTATTTCTATTTTGGCAAATGCTTCTATTGCAGAAGAAAATATAATTATAACATTGTTTTCAAACAAGCAAGATTATCACTTGAATTCGAATGTACGTGTAATTTATATAGATGTGACTAGTATCAAAAATCCAGCATGGCGTTGTGTAAAACGAGTTTTGTTGTTGAGAAAGGCATTCAGAGAAATTTCCCCAGATATTATCGTATCTTTTCTGGCAATTATTAATATGTACACGGTATTGGCAAATTTATTTACTAAGCAGAAAGTGATATTATCTGAACGCAATGATCCAAAACATGAACCAAATTCAAAAGTGTTAAGATGTTTACGGAATAGGTTATATAAACTAAGAAAAGAAAATTACTTTGTCTTTCAAACCCAATATGCATTAGAGTGTTTTAATAAAAAAGTTGCAAAAAAGAGTAGGATTATTTATAACCCTATAAAATCTGAATTGCCTAAAAGAGATGAAAAAAATACAGAACATATAATATGTACAGTTGCTAGATTAGAAGAAGATAAAAATTTACAACTATTGATTAGAGCTTTTTCCATAGTTTCTAAAAGTACAGATTATATTTTGCAGATTTTTGGAATTGGACCTCAAAAAGATGAATTGTTAGAATTATGTAATGAATTGAATATTACTTCAAAAGTATATTTTATGGGATTTAAGAAAAATGTTCATGAATATATAAAAAAAGCAGATATGTTCGTATTGCCTTCGAATTATGAAGGAATATCCAATGCTATGATAGAGGCATTAGCAATAGGAATTCCTACTATATCAACAGATAGTCCAGCCTATGGGGCAAGGGAATTCATTGACAGCGGATATAATGGATTTTTGATAGAATGCAATAGTTTGGAACAATTAGTAGAAAAAATGTTATGGATAATAAGGCATAAACAGGGAGCAAATAAATTAGGGGAAAATGCAGTTGCTATAAGGAATATATTGGGTGAAGATAAGATCATTTCAGAGTGGAAACAATATTGTTTGAAGGTAGTTCGTAATGGAGATTAGAATTAGAAAAGATATTATTCTTGCGGTTGTGGGATACTGTTTTTATACATTATGTGTATTGATAATGGGGGGGAGGTACAATAACGTAAATATATATACAGAAAAAGATATTTTTATACTTAGTTGGATTGCAAATATAACTTTTATATTTGCATGCTATATTGTTTATCAAGTATACCGAAATGTTAGTATTATTCATATTATGATGTTGTTCTGTTATTTATTTAACTTTGGAGATACATTTTTTTGGTCATTAGGAATACATTTAGAAGATGAGATTGGTACTACAACACTTTATTCAAACTTTCATATTCCTACATGTAATGAAATAGGCAAAGCTTTAAATTATACAAATCTTTGTTTTATTTTATTTATATTAGGAATTATCATTGTTTTACTAATAAAAAGTAATGCAAAGGATGAAAGAGTTTATTCATTTAGTATGAAAAGGTTAACAGCCAGTATTTATTTAACTTCAAAATGTGTAGGAATGATAGTTATTCCTATAACTATCATCAAAATATTAAAGACAATTAGTTATTCACTTACATATGGATATGTTGCTTTATATTATTCAGATTTTCAATTGTCATCAATATATAGTTATGCAGAGACTTTGTTCTTTCCAGTTTTAGTAGGTATTCTGATAGGAAGTAATTATAAGAAAAAAAGATTAGTTTATTTGATTTTTGCTTTATATGCTGGGTTATATTTAATGGCAGGAGAGAGAGGAAATTGGCTGTATAAACTAGTAATTTTATTGTGGATGCATCATAATTTTTACAAAAAGATTGATTATAAAAAATTTATTAAGTTTTTTATAATTGGTTTCTTTTCGCTATATATAGTAAGCTTTGTTGTAGTATTTAGAAATACTGGTTTAAGAGGAATGGATTTTAATACTCTCATACATTTTCTTGCAGTTGAGAAAAATCCGATTATTGATTTTATTTTTGAAATGGGGGGATCGATAGGAGTTACTATTATCGTTCTTTCTCTTGGACAGAATGCATTTATAATGCCAAATACGTTTGTATCTTCATTGTTAGCTTCATTTTCATCAGGTATAGCGGCATTTTTAGGAGTTAAGGAAGTTTTTTTAGGTAATTATTTGTCACAGAAAATATTAAAAATTAACTATGGAACAGGATTTAATATATTTTCGGAGTGTTATATAAATGGAGGCAATATAGGTGGTTTATGCTATGCATTTGTTATAGGGATAATGATGGCATTGATTTTAAAAAACACAACAAAACAAACAATTAGAAGCAGTAGTGTAAAATGTGTATTTATTTGCTCCATTGCGCCTGTGCTATGTTCTATGTTTAGAGATAGTAGTTTATCTATTTTTAAACAAATTGTGCAGATTGGAATTATTTATATAGGATTGATATATATATGTTCTTTTTATTTTACAAAAAAGAACAGTAAGAGGTGTTAAAGATGTTAAGTAAGATATTCCATAAGTTGTATGCTATAAGAATGAAACTTACTATTAAATCAAAAGACTTTACTATTATTTGTAACAATTGTTTGGCAGGGGTTTTCTATAATGATTTAGGACTTAAATTTCGATCGCCTACAATTAATTTATTTATGTATCCGTCGGATTTTGTTAAATTTTGTTTGAATTTGAAATATTATATTAATGTAGAGTTAACGGAAGTTTTGCAAGAAAAGTATAATTATCCAGTAGGAAAATTAGAAGATATAGAGATATATTTTATGCATTATAAATCATTTCAAGAAGCAAAACAATGTTGGAATAGAAGGAAAAAAAGAATAAATTTTGATAATTTATTTGTAATAATGGTGGACAGAGACAATTGTAGTGCCAAAGACATTGAGAATTTTAAGAAAATTAAATATAAAAAGATTTTTTTAACTAATAAGTCATTAGAGGGTAAAGAGATTTTCAAAATTGAAGGGTTTGATAGTGAAGAACAATTAGGAAATATAATATCTTATGATAAAAAATGTAGATATAAACGGTATTATGAGCAATTTAATCTTGTCAATTTTATAAATGAAGGAAAATAATTATAGTATGATTGGTATGCAAGATAACTAAAGAAACTTCAACAAAATGTGTTATCCTATTTGTAGGGGATACAAATTTGAAAGCTTTCTGTATACTTTAAATGAGCCAAGAAATTGACAATAAAAAATACCTCAAGTAGATTTAGATTATTACTGACTTGGCAGTTGGTAAAAATTTAAAGAATACAAAAGGTATCTAACATGAATCTTAAAAACACAAAGAAGAAAAATCAAGTAGCAACAGTAAATATTTTTAAACAACAGGAGCTTTTGAAAAAGCAGAGGTGATCAGGAAGAATCTTAAAGCATCAACTTGGAATGAGTTGGAAACAAATGGTAAATTCCATAAAAGTAAACGTCAAATCACGTGCTTGGAGTTAAAATAAACACGACTTCATTTAGTGGTGAGGTTTTCTATACGCATCTGGAAACTTATCTGACCAAGGCATCAGATTATCCAGTTTTGTAGAATCTATATTTCCTTGTTAGCGCAGAAATTCGGTAATTCTGTAAGAATATATTTAAAGTAGTAATACGGGTGAAGAGTATTTAGTTTAGCTGTTTTTGAAATACTGTACACCAGAGCACTTGCAGCACCATTCACTGTGTTGTGAAACAACAAATTTTTCCGTTCCAGTCCTAAAGGAGCCATCGCCAGTGCTATTGTGTATACTATGGTTGAAATGGCAAAAGCGAATGATCTGAATACCTATAAATATCTGACATATCTTTTCTTACAACGGCCGAATGATAAAATGTCACATGAGCAGTTAGTGCAGTTCGCCCCATGGAGCAAGGATACGAAAGCTAACTGTCAAAACTAGAATAGAGTAAAACGCTTCCATCTATCATTTTGGTATAAGTGTAATTTATGAGTAAGGTAGCAATATTTTGCACTTACGCAAATCTGGAAGAGGGAACATCTGTCCGGTAATGTGGAATTATTTATGTGAGTTTACTTGTGCAAAGTTTTCAGGGGGAGTTTTTACAGGATTTCAATAAATTTTAAAGGAGATTACATAAATGAAGAGAATTTTTAACAAAATAAAAAGGTTATATATTTCTCAAGAAAAGTATATTCAGTATCTAAAAGGCATGGGAGTGAAAATAGGAGAGAATTGTGAGATATATAAGGATGTTCTATTTGGAAGCGAACCTTATCTTGTTGAAATAGGAAACCATGTAAGAATAACATCGGGTTGTAAGTTTGTGACACATGATGGAGGTGTTTGGGTATTAAGAAAACTCTATGGAGATGAAAGAATTGATTTATTTGGTAAAGTAAAGATAGGAAATAACGTACATATAGGAATGAATACAATAATTATGCCAGGCGTTACTATTGGAAGTAATGTTATTATAGGGTGTGGAGCAGTTGTTACTAAAAATATACCAGATAATGAAATATGGGGTGGAGTACCAGCCAAATTTATTAAAAAAGTAGAAGATTATTATGATTGCCATAAAAATGATTTTGATTATACAAAGCAAATGAATTTTGAGGATAAAAAAAATTATTTACAAAGGAAGTATAGTAAAAAGTGAAAAATAAGCTTAGATTAAATAATGTTTCTACTTTATTATATCAAATTATAAGTGTAGTAATAGGTCTTTTTTTACCAAGACTGTTTTTAACAGCATATGGTTCAGATGTAAATGGATTAGTATCTTCTATTACACAAATGTTAAGTGTTATTACATTATTAGATTTTGGTGTTGGAGCAGTTGTTCAAAGTTCATTGTATAAACCATTAGCCCAAAAAGATTATAATAGTATTTCTGAGATATATAGTTCGGCCAAAAGGTATTTTAAGATTATAGCAGAAATTTTATTAGTTTATATAGTAATTCTTTTTATATATTTTGGATTTGTAAAAGATACAGGATATACACCTATATATTCTATCACATTAATTATTTCTATTTCCATTAGTTCTTTTGCACAATATTATTTTGGTATATGTAATTCGTTGTTGTTAAATGCAGATCAAAAAATTTATATTACCAGTTTTGTAAGTTTAGCAACTTTAATTTTAAATGCAATAGTTGTGTATGTTTTGATTAGACTTAATGCAAGTGTACAGACAGTTAAGTTGGTTTCATCTTTAATTTTTGTATTAAAACCACTTGTTTATAATATATATGTTAAAAGACATTATAAAATACAAGAAATTAAGAATCCTTCTAAAGGTGCTTTACAACAAAAATGGTATGGATTAGCACAGCATATTTCATTAGTTGTTACTAATTCCACAGATTATGTTGTATTAACAGTATTTTCAACTCTGCAGGCGGTTTCAATTTATAATATTTATGTGATGCCTTTAAATAGTATAAGAACTTTAATGGAAAGTATTTCTGCCAGTTATAAGAGTTATTTTGGAATGTTATACGCAGAAAATAAAATTGAAGAATTAAAAAATGAATTTAGGAAGTACGAATTAATTATTCATTTTATTACAGTTGTTGTATTTGGATGTACCAGTAAGGTGCTTGTATCCTTTGTTCTTTTGTACACAAGTGGTGTACATGATGCCAACTATGAAAATTATTTATTTGCAGTATGCATTACTTTTGCTTATGCTATATATTCATTGCGCATTCCATATACAACAGTTATATTTGCGGCGGGACATTTTAAACAAACACAATTATATTGTATTGTTGAAACACTGCTTAATGTTTTTATTTCAATTGCTAGTGTAATGAAATTTGGATTAGTTGGTGTTGCTCTGGGAACATGTATAGGGGTTGGATATAGGCTTGTTGCATCAGCATATTATTTAAAAAAGGATATCATACATAGAAAATGGTCAATATTTATTAGGACAGCAATTGTTGATTTAATTGCTGTAGGCGGAATTTTAATATGTACGTTTCCAATCAACATATCACATATAACGATATTGAATTGGATTGTGTATTCAGCAGTGATTTTTAGTATTTGTTTAATTGTTACATCGATTATATATTTTATATGTTATCCAACCGAGATAAAAAGTATTATTCAAAAATTAGTAATAAAAGATAAATGATAAATGATATACTAGTGCACTGTATTGTTGATATTTAACTAAATATTTATAGCTATTATAGCCGCTTCATGTT
>OATE01000296.1_pt1 | contig 19123 bp, 19 predicted proteins | sample 1475901 | NCBI WGS metagenome assembly OATE01 (sample SAMEA2579944, study PRJEB22360) | human gut metagenome | reverse complement strand
AAGCTGATCGCTGAGATCACAGAAGCGACAAATGGTCAGACCGGAATAACCAGAACAGGAGAGTGCTGGTTTGCCAACGTAGATGGTGAGATGGTCGTATTTGAATAAGTGACAATAAAAAAGCTGCCGGTTGGGGCAGCTTTTTTATCTTATGAAAATTCTGGCTCGATCAGTCCGAAAGAACCATCTTTTCTTTTGTAGACAACATTGACTTCGTCTGTCTCTGCGTTGCAGAATACGAAGAAAGCATGTCCAAGAAGATCCATCTGGATGCAGGCATCTTCCGGATACATTGGTTTGATGCCAAAGCGTTTTGTACGGACAATGCGGATCTCATCATCTACAGAAGTGTCATCTTCTGATTCGAAAAATTCTTTTTTAAAGTTATTGCCGGAACCGGAAGCTGTAGGATGTCCCTGGCTTCTGGCAACCAGTTTGTTTTTATATTTGCGAAGCTGTCTTTCAATCACCTCTTCTACAAGATCAACGGATACATACATATCATCGCTGGTCTGCTCAGAGCGGATAATGTTTCCTTTTACAGGAATGGTCACTTCAATCTTCTGACGTTCTTTTTCCACACTGAGTGTTACGATAATTTCTGTTTCAGGAGTGAAATACCTTTCAAGTTTTCCTAATTTCTGTTCAATAGCGTCCTTTAAACCTGGTGTCACATCGATGTTTTTTCCACTAATAATAAAGTTCATACTGGTCAACTCCTTTTGTTTATATTGTACAAAGAACTTGTCCTTATAAAGTGTTCTTTGTACTATGTAAACATTATAGCACGGAATTCCTCTATTGTATAGAACGAATTACTTCAATTCGGGTAATTTTTCCATCGGTGATCTTAACGATGCGCAGACCGAAATCAGAAAAGTAAGTGCAGGCACCGACTCCGATCTCAATTTCATCTTCCTTCATCTTCTTTAACAGCACATCCAGCAGTGTCTCATCATTCTCATAAGGAATGTGGACATGGATCAGACGATTGATATATTTGACTTTCTGAGAGGAACGGAAAATAATCTTTTCAGACTCATCAAAAGTCATAAACAAAAATTTTCTTGTGGCAAATAAAATTGCAATGGCGATTACGCCAATCAGACTGTTGAGCGGTGATCCATGCTCGATGATGATCTGTCTTGCGATGGCAAAGAGCAGAACCTCAAATACTGTGATCGGGGTGTGGAGATACAGCATACGTATCATTTCCACACCGATGATCAGGTTAAAACAGGTAGTCAGCATATCGTCATAATTTGGATACTGATTCAGGTCTGACAAATGCTGAAATGAGAGGATCAGCTGAAAGGTCATGATGATAATTGTAACTGCAAGGATCAAAGCGATGACAACTTCCAGGATTGAAGTGATCCATTTCAAAAAGGCATTGGCATATTTTTTCATGGTTGTCTCCTGATTATTTCAAATTGCTGCGTTTACGCATTCTGGAATCCAGGATTTTTTTGCGGATACGCAGTGTTTCCGGTGTTACCTCCAGAAGCTCATCGGTATCGATAAAGTCCAGTGCTTCTTCCAGGCTCAAAATACGAGGCGGTGTCAAGCGGAGCGCTTCGTCTGCACTGGAGGAACGGGTGTTGGTCAGATGCTTTGTCTTGCAGACGTTTAATTCGATGTCTTCTGCTTTTCCGTTCTGTCCGATGACCATTCCGGCATAGACTTTTTCACCAGGTCCGATAAACAAAGTACCGCGTTCCTGTGCGCTGTAGAGTCCGTAAGTGACAGACTCACCGGTCTCAAATGCAATCAGAGATCCCTGTTTGCGATACTGGATATCTCCTTTATACGGCGCATATCCGTTAAAGCTTGTGTTGAGGATTCCGTTTCCTTTGGTATCGGTCATAAATTCTCCACGGTATCCGATGAGTCCGCGGGCAGGAATCAGAAATTCCAGTCTTGTATAACCGCCGCTGGAAACGCCCATGTTCTGAAGCTCTCCCTTTCTCTGACTCAGTTTGTCGATGACAGTTCCGGTAAATTCTTCCGGTACATCCACGTAGGCAAGCTCCATTGGTTCTAATTTTTTGCCGTTTTCATCTGTGTGATATAAAACTTCTGCTTTGCTTACCGCAAATTCGTATCCTTCACGGCGCATATTTTCGATCAGGACAGAAAGGTGAAGCTCGCCTCGTCCGGATACTTTAAAGCTGTCGGCGTTCTCCGTCTCTTCCACACGCAGGCTGACATCGGTGTTCAGTTCGCGCAGAAGACGGTCGCGCAGGTGACGGGAAGTAACGAATTTTCCTTCTCTTCCTGCAAACGGGCTGTCATTGACGATGAACTGCATGGAGATCGTCGGTTCGGAAATCTTCTGGAATGGAATGGCTTCCGGATTCTCAGGAGAGCAGAGGGTGTCTCCGATGGAAATATCGGAAATACCGGAAATCGCTACAATAGAACCGATCGTGGCTTCTTTTACTTCTACTTTGTTCAGACCGTCAAATTCATACAGTTTGCTGATCTTGACTTTCTGCTGCTTGTCCGGATCGTGATGGTTTAAAAGGAGCATATCCTGATTGACACGAATCGTTCCGTTGTCTACTTTTCCGACTCCGATCCGTCCGACGTATTCATTGTAATCAATGGTACTGATCAGCATCTGTGTCGGTGCCTCGGGATCGCCCTCCGGAGCCGGGATGTATTCGAGGATCGTCTCAAACAATGGCTGCATATCTTTTTCTTCGTCAGAAAGGTCAAGGACCGCAATTCCTGATTTTGCGGAAGCATAGACAAACGGGCAGTCCAGCTGCTCGTCAGAAGCATCCAGTTCCATGAAAAGCTCCAGGATCTCATCGATCACTTCATCCGGGCGGGCTTCCGGGCGGTCGATCTTATTGATGCAGACGATAACCGGAAGGTCTAATTCCAGTGCTTTTCTCAGTACGAATTTGGTCTGCGGCATGGCGCCTTCAAAGGCATCGACTACAAGTACGACACCGTTTACCATTTTCAGGACACGTTCTACTTCACCGCCGAAGTCCGCATGTCCGGGCGTATCGATGATGTTGATCTTGGTTCCTTTGTAATAGACTGCAGTATTTTTGGAGAGAATCGTGATTCCACGTTCTCTTTCAATATCGTTGGAGTCCATGACACGTTCCGCAACATCCTGATTTTCGCGGAATACACCGCTTTGTTTTAAGAGCTCATCCACGAGTGTTGTTTTTCCGTGGTCAACATGAGCGATAATGGCAATATTTCTAACATCTTCACGTTTTGTTTTCATAATTTTACACTCTTTCCTACTTATGTTAATGTGTGTTCTCTTGTTACAACTTTTTCATTCTATCATAAATTTCAGATTTTACAAGTACTCTTGTGACAGGCAAATAAAAAAATTGTCGATAGATTTTGTCGAACGGTTTTTCGGACAATCGGGTCTAAACTGCGGTATGATGTCATAGACTTAAGTTGACTCAAAAATATAAAATACCACATACGAGGAAGGGAGTACTACAAATTATGTCAGATAAGATTATTGAAAACAATCAGGTAACCATCATGGGAGTTGTGGCATCCGGGTTTACATACAGCCACGAGGTGTTCGGAGAGGGATTCTATATGGCGGATGTGCTTGTGAAGCGTCTGAGTAATTCAAATGACCGGATTCCTCTCATGATCTCAGAACGTCTGATCGATGTGACGCAGGATTATACAGGAGAGGCGATCAAGGTATCCGGGCAGTTCCGTTCTTATAACCGGCATGAAGAACAGAAAAACCGCCTGGTGCTGTCTGTGTTTGTAAGAGAGGTAGAATTTATTGACGAGGAACTGGATGGGGCGAAAACAAATCACATTCTGCTGGAGGGGTATATCTGTAAAAAGCCGGTGTACAGGAAAACACCGCTTGGACGGGAAATCGCGGACCTGCTTCTGGCGGTGAACCGTCCGTACGGAAAATCGGACTACATTCCGTGTATCTGCTGGGGAAGAAATGCACGGTATGCGTCCGGATTTGAAGTGGGAGAGCATGTACAGATCCTGGGAAGAATCCAGAGCAGAGATTATGTGAAGAAAATTTCCGAGACCGAAACACAGACACGAACAGCCTATGAAGTATCTGTGAGCAAGCTGGAGTGCATGGAATAGGACGTTTTTCACATTCCCATCGTTGACATCACTTCTGAATAATGATAAAATTTCATAAACATTACTGAGTAGAGAATCGACAAGGTCAGGAGGATAAATATGTCAATTTTTACAGGAGCAGGAGTTGCGATTATTACACCATTTCATGCAGATGGAAGTGTGAATTATGAAAAGCTGGACGAATTGATCCAGTTTCATTGTGATAACGGTACCGACAGTATTGTGATCTGCGGTACAACAGGGGAATCGTCTACATTGACGGAAGAGGAGCATATGGACTGCATCAAGTTTACGATCAGACAGACGAAAGGACGGATTCCGGTCATTGCAGGAACAGGTTCCAACTGTACACGGACTGCAGTCGAGATGTCAAGAGAAGCAGCCGAGAGCGGTGCAGATGGCGTACTTCTTGTAACCCCATATTATAATAAAGCGACACAGACGGGACTGATTGCGCATTATAAGGCGATCGCGGCCGAGACAAAAGCGCCGATCATCTTGTACAGCGTAGCGAGCAGAACCGGAGTGAATATTGAGCCATCCACCGTAGCGACACTGGCGAAAGAGACTGACAACATTGTGGCAGTCAAGGAAGCATCCGGAAATATCTCACAGGTAGCGAAGATCTTGCAGCTGACAGACGGGAAAGTGGATGTATATTCTGGAAATGACGATCAGATTGTTCCGATCCTGTCACTGGGCGGAAAAGGTGTGATTTCTGTATTGTCCAATGTGGCTCCGAGAGAGACACATGATATCTGTGCAAGCTTCTTTGCGGGAGATATTGCGGGAAGCAGGGCATTACAGCTGAAGGCACTTCCTCTGATTGAGGCACTGTTCTGCGAAGTGAATCCGATTCCGGTGAAAAAAGCAGTGAATCTGATGGGAATGGAAGTCGGCGGATTGAGAATGCCGCTGACAGAGCTGAGTGAAGCGCATACCGTGCAGCTGAAAAAAGCAATGCAGGAGTTCGGAATTCAGTTAGCATAAAAAATTGTTAAAAGGATATCATAGATTGAGCAAATAGCCAGAATGTGATATCCTTTTTTGTATACCCATCCGGGTAAAGTCTGTCTTTTGCAGGCGTGTATTGAAAAGTCCGGATCGGTATAGCGTGAAAGAATAACGTTTTCCGGTGTGGAAAATGAAAGATACAGAACGAGGAGGAAATCAGGATGATAAAGATAATCATGCATGGCTGCAATGGAAAAATGGGACAGGTGATCACAAAAATTGCGGAAGCAGACAGTAAAGTGGAGATTGTAGCAGGAGTGGATCAGTTTCAGGGAGTGCAGAATCCGTATCCGGTGTTTTCATCGATGGAAGCGTGTGATGCAGAGGCAGACGTAGTGATCGATTTTTCCAATGCGGCAGCAGTGGACGGACTTTTGGACTATTGTGTGAACAGACGGCTTCCGGTCGTACTTTGTACCACGGGACTTTCTGAAGCACAGCTTGAAAAAGTAGAAAAAGCAGCAGAGCAGATAGCTGTTTTAAAATCAGCGAATATGTCCATGGGGATCAATCTGCTGATGAAGCTCTTGAAAGATGCCGCAAAAGTACTGGCGCCGGCGGGATATGATATTGAACTGGTAGAGCGTCATCACAACCAGAAAGTGGATGCTCCAAGCGGTACTGCACTGGCGCTTGCGGATTCTGTCAATGAAGCACTGGATCATGAATATACGTATGTATATGACAGAAGCCAGTACCGCAAAAAAAGAGAAGAGAAAGAAATCGGAATTTCAGCGGTTCGCGGCGGAACAATCGTGGGAGAGCATGAGGTGATCTTTGCAGGAATGGATGAAGTGATCGAATTTAAGCATACAGCATATTCCAGAAGCGTGTTTGGAAAAGGCGCGGTGGAAGCAGCCAAGTTTCTGGCGGGAAAAACAGCCGGCATGTATGATATGAGTGATGTGATTCAGTTTTAATCAGAGTTTGAGTAAAGAGCGGGGAGTGTCATGAAAGAATTAGAGACAAGATATCTGGAGCGGCTGTCGGATCTGTATCCGACGATCGCGGCGGCTTCTACAGAGATCATCAATCTGCAGGCGATCTTGAATCTTCCGAAAGGAACCGAGCATTTTCTGACGGACATTCATGGGGAATGGGAGGCGTTTTCCCATGTGCTGAAGAATGGATCCGGTGCGGTGCGAAGCAAAATCGAGGATGTATTTGGATATACGCTTGGGAAGCGGGAAAAGCAGGAACTGGCTACTTTGATCTATTATCCAAAAGAGAAGACAGAGCAGGTAAAGCGGACCGAGAAGCATATGGAAGACTGGTATAAAATTCAGCTGTACCGCCTGATCGAGGTGAGCAAACGGGCAGCCAGTAAGTATACCCGTTCTAAAGTACGCAAGGCACTTCCGAAAGATTTTGCTTATGTCATAGAAGAACTGATCACGGAAAAGGCGGAGCTTCATGACAAGGAATCCTACTATAATGAGATCATTCAGACAATCATCCGGATCGGCAGGGCAGAAGAATTTATCTGTGCGATCGCAGATCTGATCCAGAGGCTTGTGATCGATCATTTACATATTGTCGGTGATATTTATGACAGGGGACCGGGCCCGCATATTATCATGGATAAGCTGATGACCTATCATTCAGTGGACATTCAGTGGGGCAATCATGATGTGCTCTGGATGGGTGCGGCAGCAGGGCAAAGAGGTTGCATTGCCAATGTGATCCGGATCTGTGCCCGTTATGGGAATCTGGATATTCTGGAGGACGGATACGGGATCAATCTTCTGCCTCTGGCGAATTTTGCACTTCGCATTTATGGGGACGACCCCTGTACCTGTTTCAGGCGCAAAGGGAGCGAACGCCTGCAAAAGGCGGAGATGGAGATGAATCTTCGGATGCACAAGGCGATTTCCGTGATACAGTTTAAGGTAGAAGGAAAACTGATTCTTCAGCATCCGGAATTTCAGATGGAAGAACGTGCACTGCTGCACAGGATTGATTATAAAAAAGGCACGATCCTGCTGGATGGAAAAGAATATCCGTTAAAAGATGATAGCTTTCCGACCATTGATCCGGCAGCTCCGTATGAACTGACCGAAGAGGAAGAGGAGATTATGGAACGCCTGGAAAAAGCATTTGCAGGATGTGAAAAGCTGCAGGATCATATGCGGTTTTTGCTTGCAAAAGGTGGATTATACAAGGTGTATAATAACAATCTTTTGTATCACGGATGCGTACCGCTTAGAGAGGACGGATCTTTAAAGAAGTACAGCTCTGTGGAAAAAGCTACCGTGGGAAAAGTCTGTATGATGCGCTGGAAGGCTATGTAAGAAAAGGCTTTTTCGCGCTGGATGAACAGGAAAAAGAGCAAGGAAAGAATATCATGTGGTGCATCTGGCAGCATCCGGATTCTCCGCTGTTCGGAAAAGACAAGATGGCGACCTTTGAGCGGTATTTTATCGAGGCAAAAGAGACGCATCTGGAGAAAAAGAATCCGTATTACGAACTTCTGGAAAAAGAAGCGGTGGTAGACGAGATTCTGGAAGAGTTCGGACTGCACCCGGAGGGAGCCCACATTGTCAACGGGCACGTTCCTGTAAAATGTAAAAACGGAGAAAGTCCGATCAAGTGTAATGGGAAAGTTCTGGTCATCGATGGAGGTTTTTCCAGGGCGTATCAGAAAGAGACGGGAATTGCAGGGTATACCCTTGTCTACAACTCCTATGGTCTTGTTCTGGTTGCCCATGAGCCTTTTGAGTCGAAAGAGGCTGCGGTGGAAAAGGGAAGCGATATTCATTCGGATTACATGGTAGTGAAACGGGTGACAGAACGCCGTCTCGTTGGAAATACAGATATCGGCACCGAGTTAAAAGAGCAGGTAGCAGATCTGGAGTCGCTGCTTGCAGCCTACAGAAGCGGTCAGGTGATTGAAAAACTATAAGCAGAGACTTACGTGAAAAGAAAGGCATGAAAATATATGAGTAAAGAGATAGAAAAGGAACTGTTGGGGGAAGAACTGGATCTGGGAGCAGAGACAGAGGATCTGGTGCCGGATTCGGTGGATATGACGGAACCGTTAAAGATTTATTTAAAAGAGATCGGCAGGGGCCCGCCGCCTTCCGCCGGAGGAGAAACGGTGGGAATACAGCAGAGGAAGAACTGGAACTTGGCAGACAGATCGCAGAAGGAGATACAGAAGCACGACGAAAGATGGAGGAAGCAAATCTGCGTCTGGTGGTTGCAGTGGCAAAGCATTATGCCGGAAAAGGAATGCAGTTTATGGATTTGATCCAGGAAGGTAATATCGGTCTGATGCGTGCAGTGGAAAAATTTGACTACACAAAGGGCAGTAAATTTTCCACCTATGCGGTATGGTGGATCAAAGAAGCCATTCTGCGGGCGCAGTCCAGAGAGATTCGCGTGCCGGTCCGTGTAGCTCAGAATATGAATAAGATCAGCAAAACAGAGCGGAAGATGGAACAGACACTCGGGCGTGAAGTTGCTGCAGAGGAGATTGCAAAAGAGCTGCATATGACAACAGAAGAAGTAGAGCGCATGCAGAGCTATATCAAAAATCCGGTTTCTCTGGAGACTCCGGTGGGAGACGAAGAGGACAGCAGTCTGGAAGACTTTATTGAAGATACACAGGAACCGACTCCTGAGGAGGCTGTTGCGGCACTGGTACAGAAAGAAGAAGTGCAGGAGATGCTTTCCACGCTGACAGAAAAAGAGCAGAAAATCTTAAGACTCCGCTACGGTCTGGAGGACGGTAATGTACATACGCTCGAAGAAACCGGACAGATACTCGGCGTGACCAGAGAACGGATCCGTCAGCTGGAGTCAAGAGCATTGGAAAAACTGAGGAAATCAGCAGGACCAAGAGCATAAAAAAGAAAAAAATTCCATTCATAAAATATTAAAAAAAGGAAAACTTAACAGTGTAAGACTATATTTTATGAAAGGAAGAAGATTATGAAAAACAGAAAAAAACTGCTTGTATTGCTGATGTGTACCTGTATGCTTCTAGGCACGACTGCATGTGGAAACAGAAGAGATACACAGAACGATACAACAATGAATGATGCAACTGACAAAACAAAGGACAACAATGACAAGACAGACAGAAATGAAAACCGTACAGATGACAACAGTAACGGAAAGGCAGACAACGTGGTGGATGATGTCACAGACGGTGTGAATGATGTAGTGGATGGTGTGACCAATGGAGTGGATGATCTGACAAGGGGAGCCACGGATGCGGTAGATGATGCTGCGGATGGAATGACCAAAGATCATAACGCACAGAACCGGGAGAATAACAAGTAGGTTTTGAATACCGGATAAACAAGTGCTGCAGAAGAAGTTTTTGCAGCACTTTTCTATAAAAGGAGAATTGTGATGAAGTTCAGACCTTGTATTGATATACATAACGGAAAAGTAAAACAGATCGTCGGCGGCAGCTTAAAAGATGAAGGCGATATGGCACAGACCAATTTTACTTCAGAACAGGATGCAGCCTGGTATGCAGAAAAATATAAACAGGATGGACTCAAAGGCGGGCATATCATTCTGCTCAACTCCAGAGATTCCGAATATTTTGAGGCAACGAAAGCGCAGGCGCTCCTGGCGCTTTCGGCATATCCGGGAGGGATGCAGATCGGCGGCGGCATCACGGCGGGAAATGCAGAAGAATATCTGGATGCAGGTGCCAGCCATGTGATCGTAACCTCTTATATATTTCGTGAAGGAGAGGTGAATCGCAGCCGTTTGAGACGACTGAAAGATATGGTCGGAAAAGAGAGAATAGTTCTGGATCTGAGCTGCCGGAAAAAGGGGAATGACTATTATATCGTGACAAACCGGTGGCAGACGTTTACCAGAGAAAAACTGTCAGAGGAATTGCTTGATGAAATGGCGCAGTACTGTGATGAATTTCTGGTACACGGTGTGGATGTGGAAGGAAAATCTTCCGGAGTGGAAGGAGAACTTGTGGAACTGCTTGGCAGATGGGAAGGGATTCCTGTTACTTATGCGGGCGGAATCGGAAGTATGGAAGAACTGGAAAAATTCAAAAGTCTTGGACATGGAAAGCTGGATTTTACGATCGGAAGTGCACTGGATCTGTTTGGAGGGACAATTCCTTATAAAAATCTGCTCTGTTTGTAAATGAAATGTAAACAAAGCGGAACAAAAACATGAATTGGTTGAATTCATGGAAAGTTAGTGATAGAATGGTAGGCAGAGTAAATTTAGACAAGGAGCAGATTGCAGATTATGGGTTTAATGGATAAAATTTTCGGGACTCACAGCCAGCACGAGCTGAAGAGAATCTATCCGATTGTGGATCGCATTGAGGCGCTGGAGCCAGAGATGAAAGCGCTTTCGGATGCGGAATTAAAGGATAAGACAAGAGAGTTTAAAGAACGTCTCAAAGAGGGAGAGACACTGGATGATATTCTCCCGGAGGCATATGCAGTTGTAAGAGAAGGTGCATATAGAAGTATGGGGATGCGCCATTACCGGGTACAGCTGATCGGCGGTATCATCCTGCATCAGGGACGTATCGCAGAGATGCGTACAGGTGAAGGTAAGACACTGGTATCCACACTTCCGGCATATCTGAATGCGCTGGAAGGAAAAGGAGTTCACATTGTCACAGTCAATGATTATCTGGCAAAGCGTGATGCCGAGTGGATGGGAAAAGTACACGAATTTCTGGGACTGACAGTCGGTGTGGTTCTCAATGATATGGACAATGATGAGCGCCGCGCGGCATATAATTGTGATATTACATATGTAACGAACAACGAACTGGGATTTGATTATCTGAGAGACAACATGGTGATCTACAAGGAACAGCTTGTACAAAGAGGGCTGAACTTTGCGGTTATCGATGAGGTTGACTCTGTATTGATCGATGAAGCCAGAACTCCGCTGATCATTTCCGGACAGAGTAATAAATCTACAAAATTGTATGAGGCATGCGATATTCTGGCACGCCAGCTGGAAAGAGGAGAAGCAAGCGGTGAGTTTTCCAAGATCAATGCGATCATGGGAGAAGATATTGAAGAGTCCGGAGATTTTATTGTCAACGAGAAAGAAAAGGTTGTCAATCTGACAGAAGACGGTGTGAAGAAGGTAGAAAACTTCTTCCATATCGAGAACCTGGCAGATCCGGAGAATCTGGAGATCCAGCACAACATCATTCTGGCGCTGCGTGCGCATAACCTGATGTTCCGCGATCAGGATTACGTGGTGACTCAGGAGGGAGAGGTTATGATCGTGGATGAGTTCACCGGACGTATCATGCCGGGAAGACGGTATTCGGACGGACTGCATCAGGCGATCGAAGCAAAAGAGCATGTGAAGGTCAGAAGAGAGAGCAAGACACTGGCAACTATTACATTCCAGAACCTGTTCAACAAGTATGAGAAGAAGAGCGGTATGACAGGTACTGCCTTGACTGAGGAAAAAGAGTTCCGTGATATTTACGGAATGGACGTTGTAGAGATCCCGACCAACCGTCCGGTTCAGAGAAAAGATCTCGAAGACGCAGTATATAAGACAAAACAGGAAAAATACCACGCAGTCGTTGAAGCCGTGAAAGAAGCGCATGCAACGGGACAGCCGGTCCTGGTTGGTACGATCACGATCGAGGTTTCAGAGCTGCTCAGCAAAATGCTGAAAAAAGAAGGAATTCAGCATAAGGTATTGAATGCCAAGTATCATGAACTGGAAGCAGAAATCGTGGCAGATGCGGGACAGCACGGAGCAGTCACGATTGCGACCAACATGGCCGGACGTGGTACGGATATCAAGCTGGATGATGCTGCAAGAGAGGCCGGAGGTCTTAAGATCATCGGTACAGAGCGTCATGAATCCAGACGTATTGACAACCAGCTGCGCGGACGTTCCGGACGACAGGGAGATCCGGGAGAATCCCGTTTCTACATTTCTCTGGAGGATGATCTGATGCGTCTGTTTGGTTCTGAACGTCTGATGAGTGTATTCAACACACTTGGTGTAGAGGACGGAGAACAGATCGAGCATAAGATGCTCTCCAGTGCGATTGAGAAAGCACAGAAGAAGATCGAGGGCAATAACTTTGGAATCCGTAAGAATCTGCTGGAATACGATCAGGTTATGAATGAGCAGAGAGAGATCATTTATGAGGAAAGACGTCGTGTTCTGGACGGAGAGAGCATGCGAGATACCATCTACAATATGATGACAGAATATGTAGAAAATATGACAGACCGCTTTGCCGCACCGGATGCAGATTCGGAAGAATGGGATCTGTCAGGACTGGAGCTGACACTTCACGGGGAGATTCCGATGCTGAAGATGCCGGATGCAGAGGAAGTCAAGGACATGAGACAGAAAGAGCTCAAGCATACATTGAAAGAGCGTGCTGTAAAAGCATACGAGGAGAAAGAAGCAGAATTCCCGGAAGCAGAGCAGCTGCGTGAGATGGAGCGAGTGGTACTGTTAAAGGCAATCGATACACGCTGGATGGATCACATCGATGATATGGATCAGCTCCGTCAGGGAATCGGTCTTCAGGCATACGGACAGAGAGATCCACTGGTAGAATATAAGATGATGGGATACGATATGTTCGGCGAGATGACCAATTCCATCGCAGAGACGACGATCCGTACCTTATTCCATATCCGGATCGAGCAGAAGGTAGAAAGAGAGCAGGTGGCACAGGCGACCGGAACAAACAAAGATGACAGCGCATCACACACTCCGAAAAAACGGGAAGAGAAAAAGGTTTATCCAAATGATCCATGCCCGTGCGGAAGTGGCAAGAAGTACAAACAGTGCTGCGGAAGAAAATAGTAACCAGGTAAGTGCCTGAATATTTTGTTGACTGTGTGTATACTGCATCAGACATTGTGCTGCAATATATACACAGTCAATGTTGATTTAAAACAGATTTTTGAAAAAAGAAAGAGGTGATCAAGGTGGTTTTATTAGATGAACTGAAAGTAAGACTGAGTGCATACGAAGAGCCGCTGAAAGATTTGAGGGATTCACTTTGACTTAGCGTCAAAGAAAGAACGAATTGAGGAATTAGAAAGAACGATCGAGGAGCCGGGATTCTGGGATAATCCGGATCAGTCCAGACAGACGATGCAGGTATTGAAAAGTCTTCAGGATTCGGTAAAGCAGATTGAGCAGATGTACGCAGATTATGAGGATCTGGGACTTCTGATTGAGATGAGTCAGGAGGAACAGGACGAAGAGACGGTGCAGGAGATTGAGGAAGAACTGCTCCGTTTTGAAGGAGAGTTTGAAGAGCTGAGGATCCAGACACTTCTGACCGGAGAGTATGACAGAGATCATGCGATCGTTACGCTTCACGCCGGAGCAGGCGGAACAGAATCCTGTGACTGGGCAAACATGCTTTACAGAATGTACACCAGATGGGCAGAGAAAAAGGGATTTTCCGTAGAAGTTCTGGATTATCTGGAAGGAGATGTTGCGGGAATCAAAGGCGTGACATTTGAAGTACGAGGAGAGAATGCTTACGGATATCTGCGCTCTGAAAAAGGGGTGCACAGACTGGTCAGAATTTCTCCGTTTAATGCGGCAGGAAAGCGGCAGACTTCTTTTGCATCCTGTGATGTGATTCCGGATATTGAGGAAGATATTGATATTGAGATCAATGATGACGATATCAGGATTGACACATATCGTTCCAGCGGAGCGGGCGGACAGCATATCAATAAGACTTCTTCGGCAATCCGTATCACGCATTTCCCGACAGGAATTGTTGTTCAGTGTCAGAATGAGCGTTCTCAGCACATGAATAAAGACAAAGCCATGCAGATGCTCAAAGCCAAGCTGTATCTGATGAAGCAGCAGGAGCAGGCAGACAAAGTGTCCGGTATTCGCGGTGAGATCAAGGAGATCGGATTCGGAAGCCAGATCCGTTCCTATGTCATGCAGCCGTATACACTGGTGAAGGATCACCGTACGAATATGGAGATCAGCAATGTGAACGGTGTGCTGGACGGCAACCTGGATCCGTTTATCAACGCATATTTAAGTGCACCGAAAAACCCGGAAGAGTAGGACAGATGCAGAAAAAAGAACAGGAAGGAAGGCGAATATGGTAAATATAGCAGTTATGGGATATGGCACGGTGGGATCCGGAGTCATTGAAGTATTACAGACCAATAAGGAACGAATCGATCAGAGAGCCGGGGATGAGATCCATGTAAAATACATTCTGGATCTGAGAGATTTCCCGGGAGATCCGATTCAGGAAAAAATCGTACATGATTTTCAGGTGATCGCAGAAGATCCTTCCATTCAGATCGTAGTAGAGGTAATGGGCGGGATCGAACCCGCATATACTTTTGTGAAGAAGTGCCTGATGGCCGGAAAAAGCGTGGTGACCTCCAACAAAGCACTGGTGGCAAAGCACGGTGCAGAGTTGCTTTCCATTGCAAGGGAGAAAAATATCAATTTTCTGTTTGAGGCCAGTGTCGGAGGCGGAATTCCGATCATCCGTCCGTTAAATTCTTCAATGACAGCAGATGAGATTGAAGAAATCACAGGGATTTTAAACGGAACGACCAATTATATGCTCAGTAAGATGTTTTATGAAGGAGCAGATTATGAGGAAGTTTTAAAAGAGGCGCAGGAAAAAGGGTATGCGGAACGAAATCCGGAAGCGGACGTGGAAGGATATGATGCATGCCGGAAGATTGCGATTCTTTCTTCTTTGATTTCCGGACAGCAGGTGGATTTTGAAGATATTTATACAGAGGGGATCACGCAGATTACCAAAGAAGATATGATGTATGCAAAGGCAATGGGAATGACGATTAAGCTTCTCGCGTGCAGCAGAAGGGATGAAGATCATATCCATGCCATCGTTGCTCCGTATCTGCTGAGCTCTTCACATCCATTGTATAGCGTAAATGATGTCTTTAATGCGATTTTTGTACATGGCAATGTACTCGGAGATGCAATGTTTTACGGAAGCGGTGCAGGAAAGCTTCCGACAGCGAGTGCGGTTGTTTCTGATATTGTAGATGAAGTAAAGCATTTGAACCGGAATATTATGACGATGTGGGATCAGGATAAAGTGGAACTGCTTCCGATCTCGGATACGAGCAAGCGTTTCTTTGTGCGGATCAAGGGAGAACCACAGGCAATGAGAGCACATCTGGAAAGTAAATTCGGATCGATTGAGATTGTACAGGTGGAATCGTTGGAGGGAGAATTCGGATTTCTGACAGAAATTATGACAGAAGGACACTTTGAACAGTGCCAGAAAGAATTTCCGTCCATTCTCCACCGGATTAGAGTAGAAGGGTGAGGTGCGTATGAAATATGTTGTTGTTTTATGTGACGGGATGGCAGATGAACCGTTGGAAGAACTGGGCGGTATGACACCCCTGGAGAAGGCGCATACTCCAAATCTGGACCGCATGGCGCAGATTTCAGAGATTGGCATGGTGCAGACTGTTCCCGACGGGATGGCTCCGGGAAGCGATACGGCGAATCTTTCCGTGATCGGATATGACCCAAAAGAATATTATACCGGACGTTCCCCTTTGGAGGCACTGAGTATTGGGGTGGATATGGCACCGACAGATGTGTCTTTCCGCTGCAATCTGGTGACACTGTCCGAGGAAGAAGAGAACTATGAAGATAAACATATTCTGGATCACAGTTCCAGTGAGATCAGTACCGAGGATGCGGCTGTTCTGATGGAGACCCTGATGCAGGAAATGCGAAGAGGCGGGTATGAGTTTTATACAGGCACGAGTTACAGACATTTGCTGATCCATAAATTTGGAAGTGTAGTTGAATTGACAGCGCCTCATGATATCCTGACAAAGCGGATCGGGGAGTATCTCCCTCAGGATGCGGTACTTCGGGAGATGATGGAGACCAGTTACCGGATCTTAAGCAATCATCCGCTGAATCTGGAGCGAAAGGCAAAAGGGCTCAATCCTGCCAATTCCGTATGGTTCTGGGGGGCAGGCACCAGGCCGATGCTGACCTCCTTTGAGGAAAAATATCATAAAAAAGGAGCTATGATCTCAGCAGTGGATCTGTTGAAGGGGATTGCTGTAGGAGCAGGGCTTGACAATATTATCGTAGAAGGTGCAAACGGAGGACTTCATACGAACTATACAGGAAAAGCGGAGGCAGCAGTGGACGCGCTGGCGGCGCAGAATTATGATTTTGTATATGTACATATTGAAGCACCGGATGAGATGGGACATCAGGGAAGTATTCCGGATAAGATCAAGGCGATTGAAAATATCGATCAGAAGATCATCGGACCGATCGTTGGGGAACTGGAAGATCTTTGCATGGATTTCAGAATGTTAGTCCTTCCGGATCATCCGACGCCGATCTGTGTCCGCACACATACCGGTAATCCGGTTCCGTATCTTTTATATGATTCCAGAAAGAAAGCAGAAGGAATGCCGGAGTATTCGGAAAGGCTGGGCAATAAGAGCCCATTGTTCGAGAAAGAAGGACACAGGCTTCTTTCCCATCTTTTTGAGATGGACAATGAACGGTAAACAGAGAGGAAGAAAAAATGCTGATAGTAAAGAAGTTTGGCGGCAGTTCGGTCGCAGATAAAGAGTGTATTTTTCGTGTGGCAGAGCGCTGCGCGGAGGATTATAAAAGTGGACACGATGTGATCGTTGTCCTTTCGGCAATGGGAGACACAACAGATGATCTGATCGCAAAAGCAAAAGAGATCAATCCGAATCCATCCAAGAGAGAACTGGATATGTTGCTGACAACAGGGGAACAGATTTCCGTATCACTGATGGCGATGGCATTCCATAAGCTGGGAATCCCGGCAGTATCGCTGAATGCGTTCCAGGTGAAGATGCACAGTACATCCACCTATGGCAATGCAAGATTCAAGAAAGTAGAGTCTGAGAGGATCCTCCACGAACTGGGATACCGGAAGATCGTGATCGTCACTGGATTCCAGGGAGTGAACAAATATGAGGATTATGCGACAATGGGGCGGGGTGGTTCAGATACCACGGCAGTTGCAATCGCAGCGGCTCTGGGCGCAGATGCGTGTGAGATTTATACGGATGTAGACGGTGTGTATACCGCAGATCCACGAATTGTTCCTTCTGCGAGAAAATTAAAAGAAATCAGTTATGATGAAATGCAGGAGCTGGCATCCATGGGGGCAAATGTCCTGCATAACCGTTCTGTGGAAATGGCGAAAAAATATGGAGTACAGCTGGTTGTACGTTCCAGCATGAACAGAGAAGAAGGTACGGTGGTCAAGGAGGTAGTAAAAGTGGAAAAATTGTTAATCAGCGGAGTTGCATCTGACAAAAATACAGCGAGAATTTCTGTCATCGGAATCGAAGACAAACCGGGAACAGCGTTCAAGATCTTCAATACACTTGCAAAGAAGAATATCAATGTGGACATCATTCTTCAGTCTGTAGGAAGAGACGGTACAAAAGATATTTCCTTTACAGTGGCAGAGGATGATCTTCAGGATACACTGGCGATCCTGGAAGAAAATAAAGAAGCGCTGACGATCCAGGAAATCAATTCTCAGGAGAGTGTAGCGAAGATCTCGATTGTAGGAGCAGGAATGATGAGTAATCCGGGTGTTGCTGCCAAGATGTTCGAGGCACTGACAAATGCCAGAGTCAACATCCATATGATTTCAACATCAGAAGTAAGAATCACGGTTCTGATCAATGAAAGCGATGTAGAACGTGCGATCAATGCAGTTCACGAGAGATTTGGACTGGGAGAATAATAAAAAAGGAAATCCGACTGGAGCTGACGGATTTCCTTTTTCTTTATTACAACAGTTTTTTCAATAGTAATTTATCTTCCGGATTCATGGCCCGGTATCCCTTGATCAGTTCGACTTCTTCCCGCGTAAGATAGAGTGTATCGGCAGTGTCGATCTCCATGGCATACGTAAAGGGACCTTTCTGTTCGAGGATCAGTCCGTCTTTTGTACAGGGATGATTGACCAGCTGGTCGAGAGATACTCCATAGATATCAGCCAGACGCATCAGAGAATCCAGATCCGGTGTCCGTTTGCTGGTTTCGTAGTTAGAATAAGCCTGTCTGGAAATATTGAGCAAGTCACTGATCTCTTGCTGAGTGTAGTGATGTGCTTTACGAAGACGGTATAAATTTTCAACAAGCTGAATATTAGACATTGCTGTACCTCCATTTACAGGGAATTGTTAAAAGCTTAGTAAATTATAACAATTTTCCCTATAAATAGATATCTATGCGACAAAACGTAGCGAAAGAACAAAAAGCCACAAAAAGTTGATATCAGAGTTTACTGAGTGTACTGTTATGATAGGAAGAAGAAAAGGTAACGTCTTCGCCGAACCATTCGGGCGGAGTAAAGTGATTGGCAGTCTCTTCATCCGGAAATTCTACTTCCGCAAGCATCAGAGGCGCAAGGTCTCCGGAAAAAATATCAAGCTCAATAAAGAGGAAATCCTTAAGAGGGATCACATATCTTTTTTTTGTGATCAGCCGTCCGTCGATTTTTTCTTTTAAATGTTCATAGGATTCTTTTGTCAGCGGAAGGTTGTATTCTTCCCGGATCATCATTCCTTTGGATTTGTAAGTCAGAATGTAGTCATTGTTGTCCCGGCGGATACGTACCACAGGTGCAGTGGAGAGGTATCCCTGTTCGATCTTGCGGCATGGATATGATGAAAGATCAAAGGGGACAGATGAAATCAGATATTTGCGCTCGATTTCCATGAAAAACTCCTTTCTTTGAAAACATCGTTTGTTGTTTGATATTCGGTATCATCATAATATGAAAAACGGAAAATGTAAACGGGGAGGCATTGCATTTTTAACAGGGATTTGCTACACTTTTTACCATATGAAAGAAATGAAAATCAGGTTCAGATTTTAAGTCAGGAGGAAATGATCATGAAACAGATTGCGGTATTTCTCGCAGAAGGATTTGAAGAAATCGAAGGACTTACGGTTACGGATCTGCTGCGCAGGGCAGGCGTTACTG
>OATE01000294.1_pt1 | contig 19239 bp, 2 predicted proteins | sample 1475901 | NCBI WGS metagenome assembly OATE01 (sample SAMEA2579944, study PRJEB22360) | human gut metagenome | reverse complement strand
TGAAGTATAAAATATTTATAAATAAATATAAAATAATAAAAATATGTGAGGGAAAAATGAAAAAACCATTTACAAGAGCATTTATATTTGTTATCTTATATATGACACAAGATGAGGAATAAATGAAACATGTGTTGCGCCTCGAATTTGAGGCTTTCACAAACATGGAAAATCTCATCGAACAACATTGTAATAATAAGGATTATAATTGTGTCTTTTTTCAAAGGGGGTTCATAGATTCTATGAATAAGATTTTTAAAGTTGTTTGGAGCAAAACAAAAGAATGCTACGTTGTAGTATCTGAAGTTGCGAAGAATAACAGCGGTAAGAAAAAAGTCCTTGCTAGCGTATTGGCAGCATTAGCTGTTGTTGGTGTAGGGGCAGGAAACGTTGGTGCCTATAATGCTGGCGGCGGTCACGACGGCGGTAGTAATACAGTAGCTATTGGTAATAATGCTTGGGCACAAACTTCTGGTGCTGTAGCGATTGGTAATGGTACTAATGCGAATGGTAGTGCACCTGGCGCTAACTCAGTTGCTATTGGCTATGAATCTAACGCCAATGGCGATGGCTCTGTTTCTATCGGTAAAAGTAACACAACTAAAAACATCCGTGCAGTAGCTATAGGTGAGCAAAATACAGCTCAAGATGCTGATACTATTGCTATGGGTTATAAGAATACTGCCAAAACTGGTGGTATTGCGATAGGTAGTAACAACACCACTGACTCAACAGAGAACGGTGGTCGTGCTAACAATAATGGTCAAATCGCTATCGGTCAAGACAATAAAGCTACAAATGAGGATACTATTGCTATTGGTCGTGGTACGACTGCCAGTGCTCGTTTAGCCACTGCTATTGGCCGTAATGCTGATGCAATAGGTGTTGGTTCTATAGCTTTTGGTTCTAATGGAGAACCTGATTCTCATGGTGTTGCATACAGAACAATATCTAAGGGCCTTGGTGCCGTTGCTATTGGTATGGGCGCAGGTGCAGATGGTAGAGCTGTCGTTGCATTAGGTGGTATGTCTAAGGCCGAAGCTGATGGTGCGACTGCTATTAGTTATGGTGCAAAATCTTTATCTAAAAAATCTGTAGCTATCGGACAAGATTCGCTAGTAAATAAACAAAATACGACTTCTAGCTATGAATTCTCTGGTTCCCATGGTACTCCAAGCCCAGCAGGCTATAATACAGAAACAATTACTATTAACTCGGGTTCTGCACCTGCATCTGGTGCTGTAGCCGGTAATTACTATGATGCTGGCTCTGCCGTTGCTATTGGTAATGGTGCTACTGTTAGTAGTGAATCCGACCGTGCTGTTGTTGTTGGTCCAGATGCAAAAACCAATGGTAATGCTCACTATTCCGTAGTATTAGGCTCCGGTTCTCATGCAGATGCATCCGATGGTTTCGTAGCGGGTCATGGTTCTTATGTTGAGTCCCGTGAAAGTATTGCTATGGGTTCTGCCGCTCATGTATCTGGCAATGAAAATATCCGTTCTCAAGCTATTGGTTATGGTGCAACAGTTTCTGGTACAGGTGCTTATGATGCCACAGCGATTGGTGCTACAGCACAAGTTTCTGGCGTACAAGGCGGCGTAGCACTTGGTGCTGGTTCCTTGTTGAGCCGTACAACAAATTCTAATGAAAATATTGGTTGGAATAGTAAATCCGTAGATGGTACAGTAGTTCGTAATCGTTCTTATAAAGCAACGGTCAATGCATTAGGTGATCAATGGGATAGTGGTGCACAAATTGGTGCCGTTTCCGTTGGTAACGAAGACCAAAAACGTCAAATCATCAACGTAGCAGCTGGTAGCCAAGATACTGATGCTGTTAACGTAGCACAATTGAAAAACGTAGGCGTTCGTGTTGGTGCTGATACGAATACAGCTACAATCGGCACAAACAAAGTTGCAGCTGACTTCCTTGCATACAACGGTCAATTGAACATTAAAGGCGACAACAACCGTGTTACAACTGAATCTTCAAACGATGCAAACGGTAAAGATGCTAACGTAAATGTTAAATTTGATTACAATGGCTTGGTGCAAGCTAAAACTGGTTCTGCAGTTACTGTAGATCAAAAAACAGATGGTAATGGTAAAACATACTTTGAAATCGATGCTGCAGCAGCAAGCAAAACTGTATTAGCCGATGGTAAAAATACAACTGTAACTGGTGCAGGTACAACGGCTAGTCCATATAAAGTAAATGTAGAAGGTGCTTTAACAGGTATCTCCTCCATTACAAACAACGGTGGCGGTAAAATCGAATTCGCTACCGGTGGCACAACTATTTCTGGTGGCCCTGTTAATGTATCTAATAACAAGATCACAGGTGTTGCTAATGGTGATGTAAATGCTACATCCACAGATGCAGTTAACGGTTCCCAATTACATGCTGTAAAAGCTGCTGAACGTCACATTGCACCTACAACTACTGGTCATGAATACACTGTTGATAGTAATGGCAATGTAACTATGACATACCTTGATGGTAATAATAAGGCTGTTACTGGTGAACAAGCCGTTATTACAGGCATTGCTAAAAATGATCTTTCCAACATCACAAATGATGGTAAGAAGGTTATCACTGGCTTAAGTTCTAAAGTAGAAGCAGGGGATAACGTTCGTGTTGATGTAGCTACTGATCCTGTAACAAATCAAAAAACTTATACAGTTAATGCCATTACACCTGCTGTTTATACAGATAAAAATGGTAACAAGCTAACTAAGGATAAAGATGGTAAATTCCATAAGCCTGATGGTACAGAAGTAGCACCGGCTGATGTTATTACATCCATTCAAGATGCAGCTGGTAATGTAACTGGCGGTAACTCCATCGTTAACAACGTTGGCTCCGCTATTAAAAACGCTGGCAGCGCAGGTGATTCTTTCTTGACTAAGTTAGATGCTGCTAACACTGCAACTCCAAATGCAGCAGTAAACGTATCTGACTTGAAGAACACAGCTGATGGCTTGACAGATAAAGGTTTGAAATTCAACGCTAATGAAGGCGGCGTTAAAACTAATAAACTAGGTTCTACAGTTACAGTTCAAGGTTCTGGTGCTTTAACTGCAGGTAAAGCATATGCTGATGAATACAACACAGCTAATATTAGAACTAAGATTGAACAAGATGCTGATGGCAATACAACAATCAATGTTGGTTTAGCTAAAGAGTTGAAAGGTATTAACTCTATTTCTAATGGTAACTCCTCTATCACTCTTAACAGCAATCCAGGTGGCACTAATAATACACCTGCAGTACAAATTACTGGTGGCAACTTGTCCATGGGTAATGGCACAGCTAACAATAAGATTGTGAACTTGGCTCCTGGTACAGCAGATACTGATGCAGTTAACGTAAAACAGATGAAAGATACTGAGTTACATATTACTCCTGGTACATATACCCCAGGTGCTGATAAAAAAGTTAAATTAACATATACAGATGGTAATGGTGGTGTAGTATCTGGTAAAGAAGCCGTTATCGACTTGTCTGGTTTGTCTACAGGCGGTACTTCTTCTACTGAAAAAGTAAAAAAAGCAGCCAATGGTGCTAATGATACGAATATCGCAGAAGTAAATCCACAAACTGGCGATACATACGGTGCTGCTGATGCAACGTATGAAGTATCCGTATCCCGTAATGCTGTTAAAGACGCAGCTCGTGAAGCAGTAACAGTAAATAACGGTGGCACAACTACTGGTGGTACTTATACAGCAGATGCAAATAACCCTATTTCTGTAGCAGCAACACCAGATAATACTAACCACAATACAACATATGCTGTTACATTCGATGGTGACAAAGCCGCAAAACAAATTCCGTTAACTTATAAAGCAACTAATGGTACTACTACAAGTGCTGCTCAAACAGTTAAACTTGATAAAGGCTTGAACTTCACAGGTGGTGATTATACAACTGCTAGCGTTGGTGCTGATGGTAAAGTAACATTTGATGTTAACCTTGGTACAGCTCCAACAGTAACTGATGGTAAACCTGGTGTTCCAGGTCAAGCTGGTGCAACTGGTAAAGATGGTATTGCTACTGTTAAAACTGTAGTAGATACAATCAATAACTCCGGTTGGAAAGCAAATGCTAAAGCAAATGGTGGTAAACTTGATGGAACTGCTACAGCAACTGTAGTAAAACCTGGTAATACAGTTAACTATGCAGCTGGTAAAAACCTCATTGTTAACCAAGAACTTGAAAAAGATGCTTCTAATGCATTAACTGGCAACCAAACGTATACATACTCTTTGAATAAAGATATTGATCTTACTAATGCTGGTTCCTTAACTGTTGGTGATACTACAGTTAATAATGGTGGTATTACAATTAAGGCACCTACATCTGCAGCGGGTACAACAGCTACTACAGATGTTAAATTGACTAATACTGGCTTAGATAATGGCGGTAATAAAATTGTTAATGTTAAAGCTGGCGATGTAAGTGCTACATCCACTGATGCTGTTAACGGTTCCCAATTACATGCAGTAAAAGCAGCTGAACGCCATATCAAACCTGATACTTATGCAGTAGATGGCAATGGTAAAGTAACCATGAAGTACGTTGATGGTGATAATCAAGACGTTACTGGTGAAGCCGTTATCACAGGCATTGCTAAACAAGATCTTTCCAACATTAATAATGCTGGTAAGAATGTTATCACTGGTCTTGGTACAATCGTAAAAGCTGGCGATAATGTTAACGTATCTGAAAGCTCTGATGCAACAACAGGTCAAAAAACATACACAGTAAACGCTGTAACACCTGCTGTTTACACAACTCCAGATGGTACTAAATTAACAAAAGATAAAGATGGTAAATTCCATAAAGAAGGCGAAACAGCTGAATATACTGGCGATATCATCACTTCTTTCGAAAACCCTAAAGCAGCCACTGGCCAAACAACAAAAGATGGTGGCATGATTGTTAACAATATTGGTTCTGCTATTAAAAATCAAAATCCAACAATGCTTGCAGGTCAAACTGCTACATACTTGGATAAATTGAAAGCAGCTGCTGATGCTGGTTCTAATGTTAAGAATGCAGCAGTTAACGTATCCGACCTTCATAACACTGCTGAAGCATTGAAATCCAACGAATTGCATATTCGTCCAACTGTAACTAACCGTACAGATGAAACTGTAAATAAAAATACTGCAGGTACAGCTGAAAGCTATAAATATGATGCTACTACTAAATCTGTAATATTGAAATACAATGATGGTACAGGTGCTGGCGTAACTGGTACAGAAGCTAAGATTGATTTGTCCGATTTGGCTAACCAAATTACAAGCGGTTATACTTTCAAAACAAATGCTACAGAAAATGGCGGTAAGGTTGTTAATGATGCAGCAACTCCAGCTGCAGAAACCGCAGTTGCTAATGGTGGCGTAGTTAACTATGCAGCAGGCAAAAACCTCACTGTTAAACAAGACATCGAAAAAGATGGTACAGGTGCAGCAACTGGTAAACAAACTTATACATATGCATTAGCTGATGAAATCGGTATCGGTGAAAAAGGTCAACCTGGCGTTGCAGGTAAAGATGGCGTTGATGGTAAAATCGGCGTAAATGGTAAAGACGGTTCTTCCGTAGTTATCAACGGTAAAGATGGCTCCATTGGTATGACTGGTCCTCAAGGTAAGGATGGTAAAGATGGTATCAACGGTCGTGATGGTGCTAACATCTCCATGACATCTGCTAAAGGTGAACAAGTTCTTATCAACCGTGATCCAGCTCATAGTGCGGATACTGATAAAGCTGAACGTATCGTATATGTTCCAAAAGATGCTAGTGGCAACCCTATTCAAGATGCTAATGGCAAGAACATTGTACGTGAAGTAGCCACTATGGACGATGGTTTGAAATTCACTGGTAACAATGAATCTACTGTAAATAACAATAAACTTAATACACTTGTAAAAGTTCAAGGTGAAGGTACTAAAGAAGATACAAATGCAGCTGGTGCTAAAGAAATCCAAACTTCCGATGGTACTAAGTTTGAATCTGCTAAAGACAACATCGCAGTCGTAGCTGATGGTACTAATACATTGACAGTTAAGTTGAACAAAAAACTTAAAGGTTTGGATTCTGTTCAAACTAAAACTGTTGAATTAGGCGATCATACAACACCTGGTGGTACAACTAATATTACTTATAATACTGGTAATAACCGTATTGAATACACAATACCTGGTACTACAGATACTAAGAAAGTAGCAACTACTGATGATATCTGGACAATCCAAGGTAATGGTACTGATGTTGCTCCTGTAAATGGTAAGGTTAATGTAAAAGCTGGCGAAAATATCCTTATCACAACTCCAACTACTGCTGATGGTTCTATGACTATCAATGCTGTAACACCTGCTATTTACACAGATAAAAACGGTAATAAAGTTGTTAAACGTCCAGATGGCACGTATACAACAAACCTTGATGGTTCTACTGGTAATGACGTAGCTGCAAATGACGTAATCGTATCTTTCAAAGATGCAGCTGGTAATACAACTGGTGGCAACTCCATCGTTAACAACGTTGGTTCTGCTATTAATAACCATGCAACACCAGGCGTTACATCCCCTACATATTTGGATAAATTGGATGCTGCCGCAGGCGATACTAAGACACAAAATGCAGCCGTTAATGTAACTGACTTGAAGAACACAGCTGATGGCTTGACTGATAAAGGCTTGAACTTCACCGGTAACAATGAATCTACTGTAAATAAACATAAATTAGGTTCTTTAGTGAAAGTTCAAGGCGAAGGTACTAAAGAAGGTACTAATGCAGCTGGTACTAAAGAAATCCAAACTTCTGATGGTACTAAATTCGAATCTGCTAAAGATAATATCGCAGTAGAAGCGAATAATGGTGATACATTGACAGTTAAGTTGAACAAAAACCTCAAAGGTTTAGATTCTGTTCAAACTAAGACTGTTGAATTAGGCGACCATACAAGACCTGGTGGCACAACTAATATTACTTATAATACTGGTGATAACCGTATTGAATACACAACACCTGGTACTACAGATACTAAGAAAGTAGCAACTACTGACGATATCTGGACAATCCAAGGTAATGGTACTGATGTTGCTCCTGTAAATGGCAAGGTTAACGTAAAAGCTGGCGAAAATATCCTTATCACAACTCCAGCTACTGCTGATGGCTCTATGACTATCAATGCAGTAACACCTGCTGTTTATACAGATAAAGATGGTAATAAGTTAACTAAGGATAAAGATGGCAAATTCCATAAAGATGATGGTACAGAAGTAGCAGCAGCTGATGTTATCACATCCATCCAAGATGCAGCTGGTAATACAACTGGTGGCAACTCCATCGTTAACAACGTTGGTTCTGCTATTAATAACCATGCAACACCAGGCGTTACATCCCCTACATATTTGGATAAATTGGATGCTGCCGCAGGCGATACTAAGACACAAAATGCAGCCGTTAATGTAACTGATCTTCATAACACTGCTAACGCACTGAAAGATTCTGAACTACACATTGCTCCAACTGCTGTAAAAACTGGTTCTACTGAAGCAAAAGGTGGTACAGCATCTGGTAATACTATCCCAGGTGCAGCAGCTCAAGCATACAAATATAATGCAACAACTAAACAAGTTGAATTGACATTTAATGATGGCAATGGTAATGCTGTAGCTAATACAAAAGCAGTTATCGATTTGTCTAACTTGCCAACTGGTGGGGATATGAGTTCCTTCCATGTAACATCCTCTGCAGAATCTACTACAGTAGGTACTCATGTTGGTGATACTACACAAGAAATTAAAGATGGTAAATCTATTGATTTCCAAGCTGGTAAGAATATGACTGTTACTCAAACTAACAATAGTGGGAACACAGTAATTAACTATGCATTGGATAAAAACCTTGATGTAGAATCTGTTCATGTTGGTAAAGATGGTAAAGATGGTAAGATTGGTATCGATGGTAAAGATGGTGTAGATGGTCTTAATGGTACTAATCGTGTAGATATCCATGTAGAAAAAGGTGCCAAAGGTGTAGATGGTACTGATGGTCATGATGGTGTAAACGGCCATAACGGTAAAGACGGTATGACTCGTATCGTTTACGAAGATAAGGGTGGTAAACAAGAGGTTGCTACACTTAACGATGGCTTGAAATTCACTGGTAACAATGAATCTACTGTAAATAACCATAAACTTAATACACTTGTAAAAGTACAAGGTGAAGGTACTAAAGAAGGTACTAATGCAGCTGGTGCTAAAGAAATCCAAACTTCCGATGGTACTAAATTCGAATCTGCAAAAGACAACATCGCAGTCGTAGCTGATGGTACTGATACATTGACAGTTAAGTTGAACAAAAACCTCAAAGGTTTAGATTCTGTTCAAACTAAGACAGTAGTATTAGGTAATCCTGATGCTGTTAATGGTACAACTAATATTACCTACAACCCAACGGATAAACGTATTGAATACGTAACTCCAGATGCAGCTGGTACTGGCACTACTACCAATAAAGTAGCTAACCTTGATGATGAAAAACATATCAAAGCTGGTAGCTATGCTGTACAAAATGATGGTTCTGTTACATTGAATTATCAAGATGGTAATAATAATGATTTAACAGAAACAGCTAAGATTACAGGTATTGCTAAACAAGATCTTTCCAACATAGATAATGCTGGTAAGACTGTTATCACTGGTCTTGGCACAATTGTAAAAGCTGGCGATAATGTAACAGTATCTGAAGCTGCTGATGCTACAACAGGTCAAAAAACATACACAGTAAACGCTGTAACACCTGCTATTTATACAGATAAAAATGGTAATAAAGTTGTTAAACGTCCAGATGGCACGTATACAACAAATCTTGATGGTTCTACTGGTAATGACGTAGCTGCAAATGACGTAATCGTATCTTTCAAAGATGCAGCTGGTAATACAACTGGTGGTAACTCTATCATTAATAACGTTGGTTCTGCTATTAAAAATCAAACTCCAACAATGCCTACAGGTGTAACTGCTACATACTTGGATAAATTGAAAGCAGCAGCTGATGATACGAAAACTCAAAATGCAGCGGTTAACGTATCTGATCTTCATAACACTGCTAACGCACTGAAAGATTCTGAACTACACATTGCTCCAACTGCTGTAAAAACTGGTTCTACTGAAGCAAAAGGTGGTACAGCATCTGGTAATACTATCCCAGGTGCAGCAGCTCAAGCATACAAATATAATGCAACAACTAAACAAGTTGAATTGACATTTAATGATGGCAATGGTAATGCTGTAGCTAATACAAAAGCAGTTATCGACTTGTCTGAATTAGCTGGCTCTATTCAAAACTATGGCTTCCAAACAAATGCAGCTGGTAATCTTGAAACTGGTACAAATGCAACTGCAACAGCTGTAGCGAGCGGTAAAACTGTAACCTACGCTGCAGGTAAAAACTTGACAGTAAAACAAGAAATTGGTACAGATGGTAACCAAACTTATACGTATGCATTGAACAAAGACTTAACTAACTTGGATAAAGTTGTTGTTAACGGCAAAGATGGACAACCAGGTAAAGATGGTGTAACTATCATTGGACCACAAGGTGCAACTGGTACTCCTGGCACTAACGGTATTGATGGTAAAGTTGGTATCTCTGGTAAAGATGGTAAAGATGCTGTATCTATCTCTGGTAAAGATGGTGTAGGCCACATCGGCTTAACAGGTCCTCAAGGCCCTGCTGGTCCTGCAGGTACTCCTGGTACACCTGGCGCTAATATCGATATTTCCACAGATCATGGTACTCAAACACTTGTTAAACCAGAAGCTAACAATGACAACAAATCTGAACGTATTGTATACGTACCAAAAGATAAAGATGGCAATCCATTGAAGGATACTGATGGCAACGTTATTAAACGTGAAGTAGCAACTATGGATGATGGCTTGAAATTTGCTGGTGATGATGGCACTGTAATCAAAAAAGCGTTGGGAACTCAACTTGATATTGTTGGTGGTGCTACTGGTGCCTTGTCGGATAACAACATCGGTGTTAACAATGATAATGGCAAATTGAAAGTTCAATTGGCTAAGAAGATTGACTTAACTGATGCTGGTTCTGTAACAACTGGTAATACTAAAGTAAATAATGATGGTATTACAATTACTAATCCAACAGATAGTAATAAAAACGTATCTTTAACTGGCACTGGCTTGAATAATGGTGGTAATAAAATTACTAACGTTAAAGCTGGTGAAAACCCTACAGATGCAGTAAATGTTCAACAATTGAAAGACAATGTTACGACTGTTGAATCTTCTGACAGCTCCATTAAAGTAGTAGATAAAAACGCCCCTGGTTCTGCAACATATGATGCAACTAAAGGTCACCAATATGACATTACTATCAATAATCAATCTGTAGTTGAACATGCTCAAACTCCAGTTGTTTACACTGATAAAGATGGCCATAAGCTTTACAAAATTGTAGATCCTGCTACAGGTAATGTTACTTTCAATACAAAAGAAGATGGTAGTGGTACAACAGTTCAACCTAATGAAGTGATTGCATCCATGAACAATGGTGGCGATTCCACAACAACTCCAATGAAGTTGAACAATGTTGCTTCTTCCATCCAAAAACCAAACTCTACAGATACATTCTTGAAACAATTAGATGATGCAAATAAGAATACACCAAATGGTGCTGTTAACGTATCTGACCTCAAGAAAACATCTGATGCTCTTATTGACAAAGGTCTTGTATTTGATGCAAATAATGCAGATCCTAAGACAAACAAACTTGGTTCTAAAGTAACTATTGCTGGTACAGGTGCTCTCGCTAATGGCGAAAACTTCGCAGATAAATATGATACTAGTAACATTAGAACTAACATTACACAAAATCCAACAACTGGTAATACAACTGTTGAAATCGGTCTTAACAAAAACCTTAAAGGTTTAGAATCTGTTAGCGTTCCAGGTAAAGATGGCGTTGACGGTCGAGACGGTGTATCCATCACTGGTAAAGATGGTGCTAATGGTATTGATGGTAAAGTTGGTATCGGTAAAGACGGCAAAGATGCTGTATCTATTTCCGGTAAAGATGGTATCGGTCACATCGGTTTAACTGGTCCTGCTGGTAAAGATGGTAAAAACGCAACCGCAGATATTACTGTTAAAGAAGGTAAAGCTGGCGTTGATGGTAAAGATGGTATTACTCGTATCGTATACAACGATAAGGATGGTAACGAACATCAAGTAGCAACTCATGATGATGGCTTGCGTTTCACTGGTAACAATACTTCTAAAGAAAATAAACAAGAAATGAATTCTCTTGTGAAAGTTCAAGGTGAAGGCGTTACTGAGAATGCAGCTGGTAAATTAGAAGTTAATGGCCAAGAGTTCAAATCTGCAGCAGGCAACATCGCAGTTGTAGCAGATGGCGACAATACTTTAACAGTTAAGATGAACAAAGATCTTAACCTCACTAAAGATGGCTCTGTAACAATGGGAGATACTGTTGTAAATAACGATGGCATTACTATTAAAGCTCCTACAACTTCTGGTACAACTGATGTTAAGTTGACTAACCAAGGTCTTGATAATGGTGGTAACAAAATTACTAACGTTGCAGCTGGCACAGCTAATACTGATGCAGTAAACGTAAAACAATTAAAAGATAAAGTTACAACGGTTAAGTCTTCTGATGGTTCTATCTCTGTAACTGATGATAATGCATCCTCTACTGATCCTACTAAGGGTCATGCATATGATATCAAGATTAATAACCAACGAGTTGTTGAAAAAGCTCAAACTCCGGTTGTTTACACTGATAAAGATGGTAACAAACTTTATAAAATTGTAGATCCTACAGGTAATGTTACTTTCAATACAAAAGAAGATGGTAGTGGTACAACAGTTCAACCTGCAGATGTAATTGCATCCATGAATAATGGTAGTGATTCTACTAATACTCCTATGAAGTTGAACAACGTAGGTTCCTCCATTGAAGATCATAATACTCCAGGTAATGCAAATCCAACATTCTTGGATAAATTAGATGCAGCAGCTGGTGATAATAAAACTAAGCACGGTGCAGTAAACGTATCTGACCTCAAAAACACTGCTGATGCAATTGGTGAAAAAGGTTTGAACTTTGGTACTCAATCTACTGGTGCTAATAGTGAAATCCATAAAAAATTAGGCGAAAAACTTGAAATCGTTGGTGGCGGTACTAAAGTAGATGACAAATATGATGCATCTAACATCAAAACGATGACTAAAGATGGTAAAGTTGTCATTGCTCTTGATAAAGACCTTAAAGCTGATAGCGTAACTGTTGGCGAAAAAGGTCAACCAGGCGTTCCAGGTAAAGATGGTGTTGATGGTAAAATCGGCGTAAATGGTAAAGATGGTTCTGCTGTTGTAATCAATGGTAAAGATGGCTCTATCGGTCTTAATGGTAAAGATGGTGCTAACGGCATTACTATCAAAGGCGATAAAGGCGTTGATGGTGTAGACGGTGTAAATGGTACAAATGGTATCACTCGTATCGTATACCAAGATAAAGATGGTAATAATCACGAAGTAGCAACTCATGATGATGGCATGAAATTTGCTGGTGATGATGGCCAAACTAACCAAGATACAAATCCAAAAGTTATTAAGAAACATCTTAATAAAGTTGTAGATATCGTTGGTGGTGCAGATAAAACTAAATTGACTGACAATAACATTGGCGTGAATAACGACGGTGGTAAATTGAGAGTTCAATTAGCTAACGAATTGTCTGGTATTACTAAGATTTCTAACGGTGGTTCATCCATCTCTATTGCAGATGTTCCTGCTGGTGCTACAACTCCTGCCGTAACAATTAGCGGTGGTAACCTCAGTATGGGTGATAATAAAATTACTAATGTTAAAGCTGGTACAAATGATACAGATGCAGTTAATTACAAACAATTGAAAGATTCTCGTACTACAGTAACATCTCAAGATGGTAGTGTAACAATCACTCCAACTCAAAATGGTGATTCTACGAACTACGACTTGAAGGTAAATCCACCATTGGACCCTCGCGTAGATCAATTAGCTGAAGAAGTAGGTCGTGTAGGTGCTCAAGGCGCAGCTCTTGCAGCGTTGAAACCTATCCAATACGATCCATTAGAACCAACTCAAATCATGGCTGGTTATGGTAACTACCGTGGTAACTCCGCAGTGGCTCTTGGCGTAGCTCATTACAAAAATGAATCTACATTAATCCATGGTGGCGTATCCTGGGCTGGTGGTTCTAGCCACATGATGGCGAATGCTGGTGTAACTTGGAAAGTTGGCAACCGTGATAGCGAAGCTGCTGTAGCAGATCGTTACCGCAAAGGCCCTATCAGTTCCGCGTATGCAATGCAACAAGAAATGGCAGCTATGAAAGCTCAAAATGCCGGATTAAAAGGTGAAGTATCTGATTTGAAAGCAGAAAATGAACAAATGAAAGCTCAAATTGCTGCAATGATGGCAAAATTAGGTTTATAATTTGAAACGTTAAACTTTCACAGACGCTGGGATGAGGGTTCTCATCAATGAGAATCCTCGCATCCCTTTTGATTCGACTAAGAAAAGAGGAATAGATATGAAAAAATCTACAATGCTTGCTTTCACAGCAGCAATATTTATGAGCGCTGCATCCCTTACTGGTCACGCAGCTAGCACACCAACGTATGATGATACGTTAATCGTTAAAAATCCTGTAATGACGCCACAACTTGGTTCTGTTGTACTCGTTCCTGTAGCGAGTCCTCAAACTGTGGCTGCTGTTCATGATTATGTGAAAGCTTGGCAGAATGCAGAGGTTAACATTGCAAAGGCTAAGGTTAAACGCGATAATCACGAACAATTAACAAAAGCGGATGTAAAATGGTTACATTCTTATGACAAACATAATTATGCTGACTATTTCCGCACTCATTCTATCGGTCGTGTGCATGGTCAAGAAGTGTTCATGAACTGGAACGGTGAAAACCGCAACAAAAATGAATACGAATACTTTGATATGCCAAAATATAACGAACAAGATGGTTTCACTAATAGCTATGGGTACAATGTACTTCGCGGCATGGTAGACCAAATCAATACGGTTATCCAAGAGCAAAAGAAAATCGGCGGTCCTATGACTGACGAAGAAGCATCTGCTTTGGAAGATTCCATTTTGGATATCATGGCTCATGACCAAGAACATGTAAACAATGACGAACTTCGTCACTACATGAACGACACAATCTGGTTCGCCGCTAAACAAACGGTGAAAAATAAGGCAAGTGAAGAACCTTGCTGCGAAGATGAACATGAAGTCGATCTTCGTGCAGCAATTGCAAAAGCACCTGCTGATCAACCTCAATCACGTACAGTAAATTTGCGTGACGCTATTAGTAAATAATACTAGTAGATACAATTATAATCACATAGGGCCCTCATTATGACTCTCACAATTCCCCCCCTTTTTGACTGTATTGGGGGCCTATAAAAAGACGCTCACACGATGTGTGGGCGTTTTTTTGTGCATATATGAGTACATGACATCGTATTAGTGATGCATTTGTTGTATTGGTAATTGAGTATTGGATTGCTAAATATATTAATTAATCATTAATAATATAGGCTTGTTATTTAATTAAATGAATAATTTGAATAACGTAAAATCTAGTGTTTTATTAGTCTATTGATATATAGCTGTTTATAAAATTTATGGATAATAGAGTTGTATATGACTCTATAGAATAGTCTTATCTTCGTTATTTAACAAAATTATAAACTAAAAAGAATGGGTTGTTATATGAAAATTATATGAAGATAATTACGAAAAAATGTCGATAAATACCGATATAATGCACTTTTTCTTGAATGCGTTTGTTTTTACACATGCATATAAACTTCAGTTTATTTTCATCTAAAATATAAAATTTCATTAAATAAATAGGTGAAAAAGTATTTACAATTAATTAATAAATTGATATTATTGAATTATCCTAAATGAAGTGTGTGTGAATGTGAGAAACAGCACTCTTCATGAAGCGAACAAAAGTGTAAAAGTTACATTTATATGTACTTATGAGAAAGGGGTTCAAAGGTTTTATGAACAAGGTCTTTAAAGTCGTTTGGAGCAAATCCAAAGAGTGCTACGTTGTAGTGCCTGAGATTGCAAAAAATAATAGCGGCAAAAAGAAAGTCCTAGCTAGCGTATTGGCTGGTTTAGCGCTTGTTGGCGTTGGCGCACAAATGGGTACGCCTGTAGATGCATATAGAAGTCCTGATGGTAGTGTAAATACTGAAGGTAGTCGTATTAATATTGCGGCTAACGCTAAACCTAACAATACTGTTGGTGTTAACTCTATCGTTGTCGGTTACCAAAACACAACTGATGATCAAAATGGCACTACAGCTCTTGGTGCTAATAATACAGCTAAAGGTAATTCTGCATTAGCCGTAGGTAATGAAAACACAGCAACAAATGGAGCTGCTACAGCCATTGGTGCTGGTAATGAAGCGACTGGTGATACATCTGTCGCTATTGGTAATAAAAGTAATGCCAGTGGTGATCATTCTATTGCTATTGGTGCGTACAATAACCAAAATTGGACACAAGGTTCCAATGTAACAACACCTAAACCAGCTGGTGCTTATTCACTAGCTGTTGGTAACTATAACGATGCTTTAGGTAGTCGTGCTACTGCAATAGGTTCTTATACTACAGCTAAAGGCGAATGGGCTACGGCTATTGGTGCTCAAACTACGGCAAGCGGTAATGGCGACGTAGCTATCGGTGATACAACTAAGACCAATGCAACCGGTGTTGGTCATGCTGTAGCTGTGGGCTGGCATGCTGAAACTGGTGCTGCTAATGCCGTGGCAGTAGGCCCTAGCGCATTAGCTAGTGGTAAAAATTCCGTATCTGTTGGTGCTAATAATAACTCTCGTGTGCAAGACACTGTTACCATGGGTCAAGACAATGATGCGAAAACAATGGGCGGTATCGCCATTGGTAAAAACAACATGGTGGATTCCACAAATGGTGGCACAAACCATCCAGAAACGAGAGACGAGAATTCTCAAATCGCGATCGGTCGTGATAACACAGCCACTCATTTAGATACCATTGCTATCGGCCGTGATACTCATGCAACAGGCTCTGGTGCAACTGTAGTTGGTGCTCGTGCTGATGCGTCTGGCAACAATGCTATCGCCATCGGTAATAGTGGCAAGAATTCACGTCGCGTATTAGCATCCGGTGTTAATTCCATTGCAGTAGGTATGCAATCCCAAGCAACTGGTGAAGCTACTATTGCACAAGGTGCAGCCGCTGAGGCAGCTGGTAATTTTGGCATTGCTGTGGGTCGTATCTCTAAAGCAAAAGCAAACTATAGCCAAGCGTATGGCAATGAAGCTACATCCTCTACAATGGGCTCCATTGCGATGGGTGCTCTAGCTAAAGGCGGTAACGATAATGGTGCAGCCTCTGAAGGTGGTTCCGTAGCTGTTGGTAATGCTGCTTGGGCTACTGGTAACCGTGCGATTGCCATCGGTAGTATTCGTCCTACTGAAGGCAATTTGAAATACCCAACTGGCGTAGGTAGAGATGTGGCTACAGGCCTTCAAGGTACTGATTACAATACACAAGCTACAGCGAACCAAGCGATTGCTGTAGGTTCCGGTGCACGTACTGATGCGCAAAACTCCATTACTATGGGTACTAACGCCAAGGTTGATGCTACTGCAAATGGTTACACATACCAAAAAACTAATAATTCAGGCGTAAAAGAAACGTTGACATTGTCAACGGATCCTACTCCTACATCTGGTATTAATGGTAGAACTACATATGATGCTGGTAATGGCATTGCTATTGGTAGAGATTCCCACGTAACAGGCAAAACAACATCCGCTATTGCGATTGGTAACTCTGCATTAGCCGATGATGGCGCTGTTGCTGCTACCGTTATCGGTGCTGGTGCATCCTCTAAATCCGTAAGCTCTGTAGCGATTGGTACAACTGCTAACGTACAAGGCGGCGAAGGTGCCATTGCTGTAGGTTCCGGCGCTACTGTTACAGGCAATTACGATAATGCATCCGCATTCGGTTCCGGTGCAACCGTTAATAAAACAAATGGTACTGCTCTTGGTGCTGGTGCACAAACCAATGTGCGTGGTGGCGTAGCGATTGGTGCTTTATCCCAAGCTGATGAACGTTCTGGTGCAGGCGAATCTACAGGTTTCCATGCAGCTAACCGTACACGCGAATACCAAGGCGAAAATAAAGGCCTTGCAGATAATAACTTGCAATTATTCCATGCAGATATTGCCGGTGGCGATGCAGGCATGGTTTCCGTTGGTAGCGATGGCATTAAACGCCAAATTACCAATGTTGCATCTGGTACATCCGATTATGATGCGGTTAACGTTGCCCAATTGCGTAACGTTGGCGTCGTTGTAACTGGTGATACTGGCAAGAGCGATTTCCTTGTACATGATGGCCGGTTGAATGTTCTTGGCACAGGTCGTGTTTCTACAACAGCTGCTAATGATGGTGCGAAAGATTCCAAAATCACTGTTGCTTTCGATGACACTGGCATGGTGAAAGCTGGTAAAAACGTTACTGTAGATGAAAAAACAGTAAACGGTCGCACTACATACACAATCAATGCTGCTGATGCTGCTGCAAAATACGATTTCTTAACAAATGCTAAGGCTAACGGCGGTAAATTAGATGGTACTGCTACAGCAACTAAAGTTGAAAGCGGTCAAACTGTTAACTATGCAGCTGGTAAGAACTTAACAGTTAAACAAGACATTAACCAATCCATTGGTGAACAAACATATACATACTCCTTGAACAAGGACATCGATTTGACTCCAGATGGTTCCTTGAAAATTGGCGATACTAACATCACTGATAATGGCTTGACTATCAACAATGGTCCTTCCATTACTAAAACGGGTATCAACGCTGGTGGTTTGAACATTACTAATGTGAAAGCTGGCGTAAATGATAATGATGCAGTTAACGTAAGCCAATTGAAAAAAGTTCGTGCTGACGAACGTCACATCAAACCTGGTGAATATGCGGTAGACGCAAACGGCAAAGTAACAATGACTTACCTTGATGGTAACAACAAAGATGTTCCTAACGAAACTGCTGTTATCACAGGTATTGCTAAACAAGACCTTTCCAATATCAATAAGGGTGGCGAAACAGTTATCCAAAATCTTGCTAAAAAATCCATCGATATGGAAAATGGTAAGAATACAACTGCTTCTCACCGTGACGTAAATGGCGTTAAAACTTTCAAAGTAGACGTTGAAGGTGATTTAACTGACATTACATCCATCACAAACCAAGATGGCGATGGTAAAGTTGTATTCGGTGGTAACCAAACTGTTAACGTAGCAGGCGATCACAACATTAACTTGAATGCTAAAGTTGGTGATATCACTGGTTTGACTAACGTTACTTTGGATGCTCCTGACTTCGCTAAAAAAGGTCGTGCAGCAACTGAAGAACAATTGAAAATCGTTAATAACGGTTTCAATAACACAGTTGGCTTGACTGGTAACACGGGTGCTACTGATCTTCAAAAATTGAACCAAGCTGGTGGCTTGAGCTTTGGCGTTGTGGGTGCTAATAATGGCCAATACATCAAGACAACTGCATCTGGTAGCAACGTAGCTGTTGACTTGTCCGATGATGCTAAAAGCAAATTGAATAATACTGTAGAAGTTCGCGGTAAAAATGCTGCGAAGGTTACTTCTGTAACAGAAAATACTGTTGACGGTGGTAAGAAAACAATCTACACAGTAGACGTTGATAATGTAACACCTACAGCTGCTTCTACTGAAAAGGTGAAAGCAAAAGATAATGTAACAGGTTCTACAGATACAAATATCGCTAAGGTTACGCCTCAAGCAGGTGACCAATACGGCGACGCTGGCGCAACTTACGAAGTAAACGTATCCCGTAACGACGTAAAAGATGCAGCTCGTGAAGCGGTAACTGTAAACACTTCAAATACAACTAACAACCCTATCACGGTGACACCTGTTCAAAACGAAGGTGATCATAACACTACATACACTGTAACATTCGATGGTAACAAAGCGGCTACTCAAATTCCTTTGACATACAAAGCGAATGGCCAAAATGCTCAAACAGTTACATTGGATAAAGGTTTGA
>OATE01000286.1_pt1 | contig 20122 bp, 5 predicted proteins | sample 1475901 | NCBI WGS metagenome assembly OATE01 (sample SAMEA2579944, study PRJEB22360) | human gut metagenome | reverse complement strand
TAGAGGCTAGCTTTGCCTTAGGTCAAACAACGTATAGCGGTAATTTGTTCTCTTCTTCAAGAATTCCTGCGGATCCAACAAAGGTAGTAGGCAGTGTTGCCATTGGGGATAATACATTTGCTCGTACTGGTAGTACTATGATTGGTTCCCATAACTATACAGGTGATCTTGGTGATATCACAGTAGATACATCAACTACTCGTAAATATGCATTGAATGCGTATGCGACTACAGTAGGTGCCAATAGCTTTACTAACGGTGCGTTTGCTACAAATACAGGTACCTATAATATTATCTCTAGTGGATATACTGGAGGTCGTTTTTCTAATCCGGCAAAAAACCTAGGTGCTACTATTAATGGTTCTTTAAACAGCATTGAATCTAAAACCGCAAACAGTACTTACTCTGGTGTTGCTAATAGCATTGTCGGTACAGCAAATAGAACGTTCAATTCTAATGGCTCTCTTATTATGGGGGCTGGCAACGAAATAACAAACTCTGTTACATATCTTTCTGGTACACCAGATGATGGCGGTAATTCCGCTAAAGAATTAGCTGAAAAATTGCGCACTGCTGTAAAAGATGCTAACGGCGGCGGCGCAACGATGGCCTTTGGTGGCGGCAATAAAGCAGACTACACATTGCGCACATCCATGATTGGCATTAACAATACCGTAACAGGTGCTGGTGGTGCTGAAAGTGCAGACAACCTTGTTATGGGTGTAGGTAATATTGCAGCTAATGTACAGCATTTGACTGCTATTGGTTCTAAGAACACCATTTCTGATGCAAAAAATACCGTTATCGTTGGTGATAACCGTAAGGTAACAAGTGCTAATAATGCTGTTATTATTGGCTCTAGCGATGCAGAAACAACTACAACTGTAAACGATGCAGTGGCTATCGGTCATAATACAGAGGTATCTAAAGAAGGTGGTGTAGCTCTAGGTAGCGGTTCTAAAGCAACTGTAGCAGCTGGTGTGGTTGGTTATGATATCAGTACTAATGCGCCATCCACTGATACATCGGTTACATGGAAATCCACAGCATCTGCCGTATCCGTTGGCGATGTGGCTAATGATGTAACGCGTCAAATTACATCCGTTGCGGCAGGTACAAATGATACTGATGCGGTTAACGTGGCTCAACTTAAAAAGGTAGCAACTAAAATTACTGCTGTTGAAGCAAATACTAATAAGCATGCAACGGTAGTAGCTGGTGACAATACAACAGTAACAACAGGTGCAAATGCTAATGGTGGTATTGAATATAAAGTAGCAGTTAAGAAAGATTTAGTAGACATGAACTCTGCTAACTTTGGTAATGTTACAGATACTATTCATTCTCGTATCGATAAGGATAGTGCTCGCTTCTTTAACGGTAGCGAAAATATCGGTGTTACACCTAAAGGTATCCAAATCGAAAACACAGATACGTTAGAACAAGCTACCTTCACAAAATCTGGTATGTATGCGAGCGAAGGAAATACAACAGTTTATTACACAACAAATGGTATTAGCGCTGGCGACCAAATTATTAATAATGTAAAAGCTGGCGTAGCAGATACAGATGCAGTCAACGTATCTCAACTTAAACGCGTGCAAGATCAAATTACCAATAGCACAACCAATATCAGTCAAAATACGGCGGACATTAAGAATATCAAAGGCGATATTTCTAAATTAGATAAACGCGTTAACAAGGCCGTAGCTGGTTCTGCTGCCTTGGCGGCCCTTCATCCGCTCGACTTTGATCCGGATGCTAAATGGGACTTTGCGGCTGGCTATGGTCATTACCACAATGGCAATGCGACGGCACTTGGTGCGTTCTATCGTCCTAATGAGGATGTGCAATTGAGCGTAGGCTCTACAGTGGGTAATGGGGAAACCGTTGTGAATGCAGGTCTTTCTGTGAAAGTCGGTGCTCATAGCAATGTATCTCGTTCTCGCGTAGCCATCGGTAAAGAAGTGTTAGAACTTAAGAAAACAGTAGCACTTCAAAATGCACAAATCCAAAAATTGACAACCCTTTTAAATGGTGTAGCTGGTACTAATATGAAAGCTGACCGTACTACACTATTCCCAGATGTGCCAAGCAATCACTGGGCGTATGAGGCTGTTAGCGATTTGTCTCGTCGTGGCTTAGTAGAAGGATACCCAGATGGTACATTCGGTGGTGATCGTTTATTGACACGTTACGAATTTGCTGAAATCGTATACCGTGCAATTCAAAACGGCGTACAAGTAAACGAACAACTCGTAACTGAATTCAGCCCTGAAATGGCTTTGTTCCGCGTAGATACAGTGGCAAAAAATCATCAAGGGGAACCAACGATTGAACGTGTTCGTGTTAATAAAAAATAGTTGATTATATAATGTATATAAAATAATACAATATATAAGTCTTATAAAAATATATTATAAAACCCGTAACTATGTAGCGGCTAGTATATCTCATCTGATGTACTAGCCGCTATTTGTCGTATAAATAAAATTAATATAACAAATCAGTTACAGTTGCTTAGAATTTCATAATATTTTCATAAAATTATATCGAATATATTGAAAATGTGAATGTAACGTGATATTTTTATACATGTACGCATAAAACTAGACTATTATTATCTAGTTTTATAAATGAATGAGTTATCAGTAATAATTGATATATAAGTTAGAATGAGGAGATACGTGGACTGTGAATAAGATTTTTAAAGTCATTTGGTCTAAATCAAAACAATGTTACGTTGTTGTATCGGAAATGGCGAAGAATACAACAGGGAAAAAGAAAATTATTGTGGGTGCCATTTTAGCGGGGTTAGCTACACAAGGCTGTAATGTAATGGTGGCAGAAGCAAATACTCCTGCTCCAGGTAATAATACGTGGGGCACAACGTCACCTGGTGGGGTCGCCCTTGGCCCTAACACATCGGCTTCCGGTGCTTCGGCAGTAGATCCGGCAACTGGTAAATACAGAGTAGCACCTTCTATTACTATTGGTCTTGCATCATCTTCAGCAGGTCTAGATACAATTACAATCGGTATTGGTGCAGGAAATAGCAGATCCTATGGGGTTTCGATGGGGAAGCAAACCAATGTTACTGGTGATTATGGTATTGCTATTGGTTATCAAACATCGGTTACGTCAGATCATGCAGTGGCTATAGGTGAACAAACGAGAGCACCTAAGATGGGTGCTACTGTTATGGGGGTAAGTGCTCGTGGCTATGGACAAGGTTCTGTATCATTAGGTTGGCAAGCCTTAGCTGGTGCAGATGTATATGGATCTGGAATCAATATTAACTCCAATCCATATGATGATACAAAAGATAAGAGTGCTACAAAAAATATTGTTGATAATTATCAAAACTGGGGCGATACAGCTATTGGCTTAAGAGCTGTCGCAACAGGTGGAAATGCAACAGCATTAGGTCGTAGTGCAAGAGCTGCTGCTGAAAATGCCATTGCCATTGGTGGTGGTAACGGAAATAGTTTCAACAATAATACTGAAAAAACAGAGGCAACAGCAGAGAAAGCTGTAGCTGTTGGCTATAATGCCAAGGCCACTGCTGGTGACACACTCGCATTAGGCACATCTAGTAAAGCTAGTGGTAGTGATGCATTAGCCATTGGTAAAAATGCTAATGCTAGTAATAGTGATTCCATTGCCATTGGCCAAGATACACTATCTAACAATATTAATTCTGTAGCACTCGGCAAGACTTCTAAAGCTACTGGCGCCTCTGCAACTGCACTAGGGCCACAAGCAAAGGCAACTGGCTCTACGGCGGTGGCAATTGGTCTCAATTCAGAGGCTAATACAAGCGCTACGGTTGCTGTTGGTTATAATTCTGCTGCTAGTGGTGAAAATGCTGCCGCCTATGGTAACACAGCAAAGGCAGCCGGAAAGAACTCATTAGCACTAGGTGCAAATACACAAGCGACTGTAGAAGGTGGCGTAGCATTGGGTGCAGGATCCATTGCGAATACAGTAGCTGGTGCTGGCTATAATCCGAATACAGGACGAACAAATACATTTACTGGCTTATCTGGTAATGCGTTAACGAGCACTTGGGCCGCTGTTTCTATTGGCGATGGTACTAATACACGTCAATTAACAGGCCTTGCAGCTGGTACTAACAATACTGATGCGGTCAACGTAGCACAACTTAAGAGCATGAACCTTGCTTTCACAGCCGACGGTAGCACAAAAGGCGACGTTAATTTGACAAATAGTGCATTAAACGTAGTCGGTGATAGCACGTATATTACGACAAAGGGCGATAATCAAACGCTCACCATTACTGGTAAAAAGCAAAATATTACTGTTACGAATGGTACGGCTAGTGCTAGCGCAGGCATGGCGGACGCCAATAATGTAGCGCAAGCGATTAATCAAGCGAATGCGGATCAAACCATTAGCTATAAGGCGAATGGTGGTACGGCTAATACGGTTAAGGTATCCGATGGTCTTAATTTCACCAATGGTGCAAGTACAGTTGCTACGATAGGTGTGAATGGACAAGTAACTTATGACTTGAATACGGCAACGAAACAATCGATTACGGATTCGTCAACAGCTGTCAATCGTACGATTGCCCTTGGTGGTTCCACAGGATCCACGACGGCTAAAAAATTGGCTTCTGGAGATGTTAAATTTAACATTAAGGGCCAAACTGGCACCAATGCGTTGATTTCGACATCTGCTAGTGGTTATGATGTAACCATTGCACCAACGTCTAAATTGACCGATGCTGTTACGGCTGCTGAAAATGCAGCGAATAAGGACTTGTCTAACCTGTCTACGGCTGGTAACACGAATATCAAAAACTTGGCAAAAACAGCAGCTGCTTGGAATGTATCGACGAATGGCAGTGGTACAACAACAGTGTCCGGTGGCGACACAGTCAACTTTGTTAATGGCGATAACATTGCTGTAACTAATACAGGTCGTACGATTACAATCGGTACAGCTAAGAATGTATCCTTTGACAAAGTTACTGTAGGTGGCCTATCCATTGACAAAACTAATGGTATCAATGCGGGTAATAAGGAAATTAAAGGACTTGCTACTGGCACAACAGCCACATCTGCAGTGAATAAACAACAAATGGACGATGCTGTGAAAGCAGCTTCCGATGCTACAGCAGCATTGGGCAAGAACACCATTGCCCTTGTTGGTGACTCTGGTTCTACCACAGCCAAGAAACTTAGCACAAGTGCTATTGCTTTCAATATCAAAGGCGACACAGGTGCTAATGTCTTAATCACCACAACAGCTACAGGGGATAATGTGTCTATTACACCAACCGCTAAATTGACCAATGCCGTGGCAGCTGCTGAAAATGCAGCAAACAAGAATTTGTCCAATATTTCCTCTAGCGGTGAAACGGTTATTAAAAATTTAGCTAAAGGGGCTGCGCAAGATGCTGTGAAAGTAGCCGGCACGGGCCTTGCTACGGTATCTGATAATACCGTGGGCGGCGTTAAAACATATACGGTAGACGTGAATACCGGTAATTTGGTGGTAGCTGCCAATGGACAAGTCGGTGCTGCTGGTACAACAGGTGCATCTGGTGCGGCCGGTTCTAATGGCGTAGCTACAACACAAAACGTAGCGACTGCTATTAACGATGCTGTGACTAAAGCAAAAGCAAGCACAACACAAGCTTTAGCCGATGCAGAACATAAATTTGATGGTGATACAGGTACTACATCCGTTCGTAAACACGGTGAAGTATTATCCATTAAAGGCGGTGTAACAAATACTGCTAGTTTGACAACAGGTAACATCGGTGTCGTATCTGATGGGGCAGGTACATTGAACATCCGCCTTGCAAAAGTATTGAGTGGTTTAACATCGGCAACCTTCACTACTGCTGGTGGCAATACTACTGTTATCAATGGTGATGGTGTAACCATTACACCAAGTGGTACTGGTGCCTCTGCTATCTCCATGACAACAGATGGAATCAATGCTGGTGGTACAGAAATTAAGAATATTGCTGATGGTACGGCTGCCGATTCCGCCGTTAGCAAAGGCCAAATGGAAACAGCCATTGCTAATGCACAAACAGCAGCTACATCTACTGAAAAGGTAGTCGCTAAAACATTATCTGGCGATAATAACTTGGCTACTGTAACTGGTCAAACAGGTACAGCTAAGGGCGAAACCTATGAAGTATCCGTATCTGAAAATGCCGTTAAAAACGTAGCTAAAGCAGCCGCACAAGATGCTGTAACAGTAACAGGCACAGGCCTTGCTACGGTATCTGACAATACAGCAGCTGGTGTTAAAACATATACTGTTAATGTAGATGAAGGTAAGCTTGTTATCGATGACACTACTGGTAAAGTGGGCGCTGCTGGTTCTACACAAGGTACAACAGCTGGTAAAAATGGCGTAGCTACAACCCAAAATGTAGCGACTGCTATTAACGATGCTGTAACTAAAGCAAATGCAAACAATGCACAAGCCTTAGCTGACGCAAAACACAATTTTGCTGGTGATGATGCTACCGTAATTAGCCGTAAACATGGTGAACAACTAAACATTAAAGGTGGCGCATCCACAACTGCTACAGATCTCACATCTGGTAATATCGCAGTGGTAGGTGATACGGCATCTGGTACATTAAATATTAAGATGGCAAAAGCCTTAACAGGTTTAACATCTGCCACATTTACAGATGGATCTGGCAATACACAAACCGTAACAGGTGGTTCCTCTACGATTTCTGATGCAGCTGGTAATTCTACTGTTGTATCTAAAGGTGGGGTCACAACTACTGATGCAGCAGGTAACATAACTACAACAGCACCTACAGGTGTAACGGTAACTCCTGCTGGTACAGGCACAACACCAATTTCTGTAACTACTAGTGGTATTAGTGCCGGTAACAAAGAAATTAAGAATATTGCTAATGGTACTACCGATGATGCTGCGGTTAACAAGAAACAAATGGATGATGCTGTAAAAGCCGCTTCGGATGCCACTAAAGCATTGGGTGATAATACTGTTTCGTTAGGAAGTGAATCTGGCTCTACAACAGCTAAGAAATTGAGCACAACTGGTGGCATTACGTTCAACATTAAAGGTGATACAGGTGCTAATGCGTTGCTCACTACATCTGCTACCGGCGATAATGTAACGATTGCGCCAACCGCAAAATTGACAGCGGCTGTGACAGCGGCAGAAAAATCTGCTGATAAAGACTTGTCCAACTTGTCTGCTGCCGGTGATACCTACATCAAGAACCTTGCTAAAACGGCTGCTTCTTGGAATGTAGAAACAAATGGCGGTGGTACAACTGCTGTAGCTGGTGGTGAAAGTGTCAACTTCATCAATGGCGATAACATCGCTATTACAAATGCAGGTCGTGCCATTACAATTGGTACCGCTAAGAATGTATCTTTCGATAAAGTGACTGTTGGTGGTATTGTTCTTGATAAAACTAATGGCATCAATGCGGGAGGTAAAGAAGTAAAAGGCATCGCCGATGGTACAGCCGCCGATTCCGCTGTTAGCAAAGGTCAAATGGAAACTGCTATTGCTAATGCACAAACAGCAGCTACATCTACAGAAAAAGTAGTAGCGAAAACATTATCCGGCGATACTAACTTAGCCACTGTAACAGGTCAAACAGGTACCGCTAAGGGTGAAACCTATGAAGTAGCCGTATCTGAAAATGCTGTTAAGAACGTAGCTAAAGCAGCAGCGCAAGACGCTGTAACTGTAACAGGTACAGGCCTTGCTACAGTATCTGACAATACAGCTGGTGGTGTGAAAACATATACGGTTAATGTAGAAGAAGGCAAACTTGTTCTTGATGATACAACAGGTCAAATCGGTGCTAATGGTGCTACACAAGGTACAACAGCTGGTAAAAATGGTATTGCTACAACACAAAACGTAGCGACTGCTATTAATGATGCTGTAACTAAGGCAAATGCAAACAATGCACAAGCCTTAGCTGATGCAAAACACAATTTTGCTGGCGATGATGCTACCGTAATTAGCCGTAAACATGGTGAACAACTCAACATTAAAGGTGGTGCCTCCACAACTGCTACAGATCTTACATCTGGTAATATCGCAGTCGTAGGTGATACAGCATCTGGTACATTAAATATCAAGATGGCAAAAGCCTTAACAGGTTTAACATCTGCTACATTTACAGATGGATCCGGTAATACACAAACCGTAACAGGTGCTTCCTCTACTATCGCGGATGGCGCGGGTAACACGACCACTATGACTAAAGGTGGTCTATCCACTACTGATGGTACAAATACAACGACAGTAGCACCGGCTGGTGTCACTGCCACTGATGGTACTAACACTGTTAAGTTGAATGGCTCCGGTATCGATGCTGGTAATACACAAATTAAGAACGTTGGTAAAGCCACTAGCGATGATGCTGCAGTTAATAAGAAACAAATGGATGATGCTGTAAAAGCAGCTACCGATGCAACCACAGCATTGGGTAATAACACAATTGCCCTTGGTAGTGATGCCGGTTCTACAACAGCGAAGAAACTTAGCACAAGTGCTATTACGTTTAACATTAAAGGTGATACAGGCGCTAACGCGTTAATCACTACATCTGCTACCGGTGATGATGTAACCATTGCACCAACGGCTAAATTGACAGATGCGGTGACAGCTGCAGAAAAATCTGCTGACAAGGATTTGTCCAATATTTCATCTGCTGGTAAAACAGTAATCAAAGACTTGGCAGTCACATCTGCACAAGATGCTGTTAAGGTAACAGGTACAGGTCTTGCTACGGTATCTGACAATACAACAGGCGGTGTGAAAACATACACTGTGAATGTAGACGAAGGTAAACTTGTTCTTGATGATACAACCGGTAAAATTGGTGCTAATGGTTCTATACAAGGTACTACAGCTGGTAAAAATGGCGTAGCTACAACACAAAACGTAGCAACTGCTATTAATGATGCGATTACTAAATCCAATGCGAATACGGCACAAGCCTTAGCTGATGCAGAACATAAATTTGATGGTGATACAGGTACTACATCTGTACGTAAACATGGCGAAGTATTGTCCGTTAAAGGTGGCGTAGCGAACGCAGCTGATTTGACAACAGGTAATATCGGTGTCGTATCTGATGGGGCGGGCACATTGAACATTCGCCTTGCAAAAGTATTGAGAGGTTTAACATCTGCTACGTTCAAAGATGCATCCGGTAATACCACTATGGTGACAGGTGGTTCTACTACAATTGCAGATACATCTGGTAATACCCAAACATTGGCTCCAACGAAATCTGAAATTAAGGATAACAATGGTGTATCCACTGTTACTACAAAAGATGGTGTAACAGCTAAAGATGCTAGTGGTCAAACGACATCTTTAACTAAAGGCGGCGTTAATGCAACTGATGGCAATGGTAACACTACATCCTTAACCAATACGGGCGTAAGTGCAACCGATGGCAATGGTCATACAACAGGTCTTACAAATGGCGGTCTATCTACTACTGATGGTACGAATACAACAACCGTAGCACCAACTGGTATTACTGCTACTGATGGTACGAACACTGTGAAAGTAGAAGGTTCTGGCATCGATGCAGGTGGTACACAAATTAAGAACGTTGGTAAAGCAACTACAGATGATGCTGCTGTTAATAAGAAACAAATGGATGATGCTATTACTAAAGCTACTGCGGATGCTACCCATGAATTCGGCGGCGATGATGCAACCGTTGTAAGTCGTAAACATGGTGAAAAACTCACGATTAAAGGTGGTGCAACTACTACTGATGCAGATTTAACATCGGGCAATATCGCGGTAATTGGTGATGCTACAAATGGTGCTTTGAATATTAAACTTGCGAAAGCATTAACAGGCTTGACATCTGCAACATTTACAGATACAGCCGGTAATACAACTACTGTGACTGGTGCTTCTACTACGATTGCAGATACAGCTGGTAATACCCAAACATTGGCTCCAACGAAATCTGAAATTAAGGATAACAATGGTGTATCCACTGTTACTACAAAAGATGGTGTAACAGCTAAAGATGCTAGCGGTCAAACGACATCTTTAACTAAAGGTGGCGTCGATGCAACTGATGGCAATGGTCATACAACAGGTCTAACAAACGGCGGTCTATCTACTACTGATGGTACGAATACAACAACCGTAGCACCAACAGGCATGACTGCTACTGATGGTACGAACACTGTGAAAGTAGAAGGTTCTGGCATCGATGCAGGTGGTACACAAATTAAGAACGTTGGTAAAGCAACTACAGATGATGCTGCTGTTAATAAGAAACAAATGGATGATGCTATTACTAAAGCTACTGCGGATGCAACCCATGAATTTGCTGGGGATACAGGTAATAATTCTGTTCGTAAACACGGCGAAGTATTGTCCATCAAAGGTGGTGTAGCGAACGCAGCTGATTTGACAACAGGTAACATCGGTGTCGTATCTGATGGGGCAGGTACATTGAACATTCGTCTTGCGAAAGCGTTAACAGGCTTGACATCTGCAACATTTACAGATATAGCCGGTAATACAACTACTGTGACAGGTGGTTCTACTACGATTGCAGATACATCTGGTAATACCCAAACATTGGCTCCAACGAAATCTGAAATTAAGGATAACAATGGTGTATCCACTGTTACTACAAAAGATGGTGTAACAGCTAAAGATGCTAGTGGTCAAACGACATCTTTAACTAAAGGCGGCGTTAATGCAACTGATGGCAATGGTAACACTACATCCTTAACCAATACGGGCGTAAGTGCAACCGATGGCAATGGTCATACAACAGGTCTTACAAATGGCGGTCTATCTACTACTGATGGTACGAATACAACAACCGTAGCACCAACTGGTATTACTGCTACTGATGGTACGAACACTGTGAAAGTAGAAGGTTCTGGCATCGATGCAGGTGGTACACAAATTAAGAACGTTGGTAAAGCAACTACAGATGATGCTGCTGTTAATAAGAAACAAATGGATGATGCCATTACTAAAGCTACTGCGGATGCAACCCATGAATTTGGCGGCGATGATGCAACTGTTGTAAGTCGCAAACACGGCGAAAAACTTACTATTAAAGGTGGCGCTTCTACCAATGCTGCAGATCTCACATCTGGTAATATTGCGGTAATTGGTGATACAAACGGTACATTGAACCTTAAACTCGCAAAAGCCTTAACAGGTTTAACATCTGCTACGTTCACAGATGGAAATGGTAATACACAAATCGTAACAGGTGCTTCCTCCACTATTTCTGATGCAGCAGGTAACTCTACTGTTGTGTCTAAAGGTGGCGTAACAACAACCGATGCAGCAGGTAACTCAACTACAACCGCCCCTACTGGTGTAACCGTAACTCCTTCTGGTGGTACACCAATCTCTATTACAACTGATGGCATTAACGCAGGTGGTAAAGAGGTTAAAGGTATTGCCAATGGTACAACCAGTGATGCTGCCGTAAACAAAGGCCAAATGGATGCTGCTGTTCAAAATGCATTGGATGGTACCAAAGCATTGGGTAACAATACCATCACCCTTGGTGGCGATACTGGCTTTACAGACGCTAAAAAATTGAATACATCTGGTGGTATTCAATTTAATATCAATGGTGAAAGCGGTGCTAATGCGTTGATTAAAACAACGGCATCGGGCAATAGCGTATCCATCTCAGCTACCGATAAGTTGAGAAATGCCGTAGCAGCCGCTGAAAATGCAGCCAATAAAGATTTATCCAATCTTAGTGCGAATGGTGAATCGCGCATCAAAGACTTGGCAAAATCTGCGGCATCTTGGAATGTTCAAACCAACGGCTCTGGTACAACAGCTGTATCTGGTGGGGATACTGTTAACTTTGTAAATGGTAAGAACATTACAATTACCAATACTGGCAGAGAAATCAAAGTTGCTACTAAAGATGATGTAAGCTTTGATAAGGTCACTGTTGGTGGTATGACCCTTGATAATAATGGTATCGATGCCGGTAATAAGGAAATCAAAAATGTGGCTGCTGGTACAACAGCAAATTCTGCAGTGAATAAACAACAATTGGACACTGCGATTGCTGGTGTAAGCAATATTAACTACACAACTAGCAGCATCACTGACCGCGCTGGTAGTACACCGGTACATTCTGTCGCATTATCTACAGGATTTGACTTCAAAGGTGATGGCAATATTCAAATTACCCAAGATGCAGCCAATAATGGTGTTATTCACTATGCGATGAATCCTAACTTGTCTGGCATCACGTCTATTACCGGTGCTGGTAATGGAGCACCAACGATGACTTTCAACAGTCAAAATGGCAATACCCCAGCCGATGTATCCATTAATTCCAATTTGGATATGGGTGGCCATCGCATTACCGGTGTAGGTCCTGCGGAAAAACCGACCGATGCGGTAAATAAACAACAAGTGGATCAAGCACTTCGTGGCCTTGCGGGTCTAGCAGATAATGCAGCAAGACAATATGCAAGCAAAGCGGGCGCTAATGCAGCTGCATTGGCAGCATTGAAACCTATTCAATATGATCCGTTAGAACCAACACAAATCATGGCTGGTGTGGGTAATTACAAATCCCAAACCGCTGTGGCACTCGGTATGGCGCACTACACTAATGAAAATACAATGTTCAACATCGGTGTATCCCTCGACAGCCATGACAACATGGTCAACGCTGGTGTAACCCATAAATTTGGCTATAGCCCTGAAAAGAAAGCTATTCCAGATCGCTATAAAGGTGGTCCAATTAGCTCCATCTATGTAATGCAAGATGAAATGCAAGCCTTGTTGGCAAAAGACCAAGAAAAGGATGCTGTAATCTCTAAACAGGCTAGTGAAATCGATACACTTCGCCAACAAAATGAAGATATGCAACGTAAAATCGATATGATTCTTGCTAAATTACAATAATAGAATAATGTAAGCTATACAACAAAAGCGGATAGTGAGTCTAAACTGCACTCCCAGAATTGGATATAATTTTGGGGGTGCAGTTTTTTTGTCAAAATTATATCTGTTTAATAAAATTGGTACAAATTATAATCGCATACTTGCTTTTTATGTTAATATGTTTTTAGCACAGACATAGATTTGTATTAGGAGTAAAGATTGTATTAAAAATTATAGAATTGAGGAGTAATAAAATAATGGATAAATTTTGGGAAGACATACTGTTAGGAATAGAGAATACTACTGAGGCCGAGTGGGATAAACTATTTAGTGATTTTGAGAAAGACGGATATATTAATGAAGTATTAAAACAAAATGATTGATATTAACTAGATAAGTAATGAAAAACAGCAGCTATCAGCCCATTTTAGGGCTAACTAGCTGCTGTTTTTATATTTATGATAATATATAGGCAATAGACAGTAAGTAGACAGTAGATAGACAGTAAGTAGACAGTAGATAGACAGTAAGTAGTAAAAACTAGTATAGTATTGTAGTATAAATCAAAATAATTTTAAAAATATACAATATATTGTAGTTTTGTTTTACAAAATGAATATATAATGAATAGACAGTAAGTAGACAGTAAGTAGACAGTAAGTAGACAGTAAGTCGAAATAGTACACAAAAGGGCTGTAACAGAATGTGGTTTTACCGCACTCTAGTTACAGCCCCTTTGTTGTATCTATGTTATTTTTTCCTAAAGAACCCCAATATTCGTAAATGACGTAATACTTCATTTAAGTATTGCTCGGATGGTACGCGGTACTGTTGACCGTCCTTCGTAGTCCGTTCGACCGTCACGTTTACATCTAGATCTTCTATGAGTTTTTCTTTTGTAGTTGGTTTCGTTAAGAGGCGCATAATGTATAACACACCATGGTCCACGTCATAGTCGATTTGATTATACATGTTTGCCGTCGTCATATATCGATTGCCATCCTTTTCGATAAGGGTTGCAATATAGTCGATGAACCGCTGAGGAATGTAGGTTTCGTTTTCCTTGAACGGTAGGTGTTCATAGCGTTCACCAAAGGTATAGAGTTGGCCGATGACAACGAGCAAGAACAAGCGAGTATAAAGCTTATCCATATCGATGTCATAGCCCGGATACTGATGTTCAATATGGTCGACCACATCTTGTACAGAGAATGGTAATCGCGTATCCATTATTTCCTTAATAGCGATGTGTACCGTATCCGTCCATTCCGGTGGAACACCCAAATCTGTATCTAAGGTGATGAGGAAATACAGGCCATCCAATATATCCTTGGTTACCGTTTCATTTTGCGTAATCTTGGCCGCGTTGGATTGTTTCGTTAACAACGACATGCGGAACTGTGTATCATACACGTAATCAAAGTACTGTTCCTTATCTACGCGGTTATCTTGGGCTAATTTGTTGATATTCGTCACCGTCGCATCCGGTAACCACGTAATAAAGGAGCGCTGCATACATTCATCGCCCACATAGGCACAACCTTGAGATTCAGCCCGTTTCACAAACTCCGATACATACACCGGATCGTTAATGGACTCTAAATACTCATGGCCCACGTAATAATCATTGGCCTTAAGGACACGATCAATATTAGGAATCTTGTAACTCGATTTCATGCGCGATCGTTCATCCAACTTCATTGTTTCCTGAATGAGCTGCAACACCTGTTTCGTATACGCCGTACGATCCTGTAGGGACGTCGTTGGCGCATGCTTTTCCGAATACAGCATAATATCCCGCAATTGTTCTAACCGTTTCCACCCCGGATACGTATTATATGACACATACGCAATACCCCGATCCGATAGATTGCGATTACAAATGCTGAGAATTTTGTCTTTCACCATGTCCGGTACCCACGACCAAATGCCGTGCACGATGATGTAATCAAAGGTGCCGAAATCGTCGTCGATGTCCATGATATTTTTTTCTAGTAACGTAATATTCGTGAGACCCATGGATTCGATTAATTCCTTGCCGTGCTCAATCTGCACGCCCGATAAATCGATGCCCGTGAAAGTAGTCTCTGGATAGTACAGCGCTTGTGGGATGATGTTGCCCCCGCATGACGAACCTAGCTCTAATACGCACGCCCCCTTGAGTGATGCTGGTGAAAGCCCATATAACCGGCCGCGGGCTTGCAGTGAATTGATGTTGGTGTTGGAAAACGCCTTAGACACATAGAGGAAATTGTCATACGATTCTTTCAATTCTTCAATCTTCTCTTGCACCACCTCATTAATAGGTGGCTGTATGGTGTTTGATTTCTTTGGAGACTCACCTTTTTTAGGTATTTTAGTTTGCTTTGTATTTGGCTTGTGAATCGTTTTTTGGCTCATGTGTATACCTTTCAATAAGACAAATAATTATACTTTTGCGTTTCTAAAGAATCTTAAGACTTGTAAGTTATACCTATGTATTTCTGAAGAATCCTAATAGTTGTAGGCGTGATAAGACATCTTCCAAGTACTGACTTGAAGAAATGCGATAGGGCTGTCCCTCGTCGTTGGTCCGTGTGATGACCATGTTTTGGTCAAGCTGCTTTAGTACAGCCTCTCGTGTCGTTGGCTTTTGTAACAGCCGCATCGTATATAGGACGCCGTTATCAATATAACTATCAAGTTGATTGTACATATTGGCTAGCGTTATATACTGCTTGCCACCATCTTCAATGAGGGCTGAAACGTATTTAATAAATGGTTCTGGTATATACGACTTGTTGTCTGTAAATGGTGTATGTTCACATCGCTCGCCGTAAGCATTTAAATGACCGATGACAACGAGCGCTAATAGGCGGGTGTAGAGTTGGGTTGTATCAAGCGTATACCTAGGATGCTCTGCTTTCACGTAATCTAGTATATCCGCCACCGTGAATGGTAGTTGTCTATTTCTTAGTTCCTCGATGGCCGTATATAATACATTGCTTGTATCCGGTAAGATATTAGGCACATCTTGTAAGGACGTTAGAAAATATAGACTGTCGAATGTGCTGGCTAGTACCTTTTCATTCCTAGTAATTCGATTCTCGTTACACTTTTTCGTTAGGAGGGCCATGCGAAATTGTGTGTCATACACATAATCATAGTACTGCTCTTTCGCTATATAATCATCTTGCGCGAGCATCCTAATGCCATCTTGTATGTCCGCGTATAACCAACTGATAAATGAACTCTGTAAATTTTCATCCCCTATATAGGCGCAACCTTGGGCGTGGGCACGCTGTATAAAATCCGATACATACACAGGATCATTAATGGATTCTAAGTATTCATGACCTACATAATAGTTGTCAGCCTTTAAAACATGGTCTATGTCCTTAATCTTATAGGCGCCCTTTTGATTTGTATGAGGGCTCTTTTTTATGAGTCCTTGAATCTTTTGTAATACATTCTTAGTGTACACCGTACGGTCTAGTAGTGTATCACTAGGAGCACCCTTTTCCGAGTAAAGCATAATCTCGCGCAATTGTTCAAGACGCTTCCATCCAGGATAGGTGTTGTACGAAACAAAGGCAATGCCCTCTTCCGATAGATTGCGATTACAAATGCTGAGAATTTTGTCTTTCACCATGTCCGGTACCCATGACCAAATGCCGTGGACGATGATGTAATCAAAGGTGCCAAAATCGTCGTCGATGTCCATGATATTTTTCTCTAGCAACGTAATATTCGTGAGCCCCATGGATTCGATTAATGCCTTGCCGTGCTCAATCTGTACGCCCGATAAATCGATGCCTGTGAAAGTAGTCTCTGGATAGTACAGCGCCTGCGGGATGATATTGCCCCCACACGATGAACCCAGTTCCAACACGCGCGCCCCCTTAAGTGGTGCTGGTGAAAGCCCGTATAACCGGCCACGGGCTTGTAGTGAATTGATATTGGTGTTGGGAAATGCCTTCGATACATAGATAACCGTATTATACGATTCCTTTAAATCTTCCAGCGTTTCTCGGAACTCACCGTTTATAGTCCCCATGATAAACCTCCCCTACATCGTGATCTATATGTGTTTAGTATAGCATAGACCCAAAAAATATCGTACAGGAGATGGTGTGGAATTAGTGTATAAGAATACGTAAAAGAATAATTATCATTAACAAATATTAGAGAAAAAACAGGGGGGGGTAAAGAGTTTATAAATCATTCATAAAACTTTCATAAAGCAATATCAAAAATATTGAAAACATGAATGAAAGATGATAAACTCTAAATATTCTTAATATATACTACTCTGGTAGTGTTCCTAGAATACGTGTTCTGTATATGTATAGAGTGTATAAATATGTTTGGGAGGACAGTGATAAGGAGGGGTTACTATTAACATAGGTATTACCTTTTTTTGGGGCGCATCGTATAACCACATTTGGTCCAATGGGGCGGGCCAAAATATGGCATTTTTAAAACAGTGCCTAGAGCAAATCGAAGGCGTTGACAAGGTATATTTTGTATACTGGCGCAATGATAAGGCCACCATATCGGATAATATGCGCTTAGATTTGATGAACATCGATATCTACGAGATGGAAGAGGTCGTAGAAACAACGGACATCTTAATCGAAGGCACATTGACCTTGGAACCAGAAATCGAAAAGAAATTCCGGAAACATGGTGCCAAAATCGTGTCCTATCGGATGGGCAACGATTTTGTATGGGATATGGAAAAAATGGTACATAATTTGCCGAACGCTCGTGCATTTAATGGTGCCCAATATGATGCGGTGTGGATGATACCACAGGTAGTCAAAACCAATCGTTGCTATTTAGAAATCATCACACGCGCTCCTGTGTATGAAGTCCCACATTTGTGGTCTCCACTCTTCTTAGATGAAATGGCGAAGAACGTTAAGGAACCTTTCAAATTTGGCTATGAACAAGGTCAAATGGAAAAAAATGGGGCTCGCGTTTCCGTTATGGAACCGAACATATCCATATCTAAGAATTGCATGATGCCAGTTCTGATTGGGGAAGAGGCGTATCGGAATCATCCGGAATTGGTGAAACACATCTATTTATGCAATACCTTTGATAAAAAGGATGATAAACCGTTGCATGATTTCATCGGTTTTACATCAGCCGTTAAGGATGGCATCATGTCTGTTGAGACGCGGCATATTACGCCTTTGTTCTTGGCAGAATATACGGATCTGCTCTTGTCCTTCCAATGGGAACTAGCCTTGAATTATCTGTACTATGAGGCCTTGTATGGCAACTATCCATTGGTGCATAATTCACCGATGCTTAGAGAGCATCACGTAGGTTTTTATTATGATTATTTTGATGCCTACGATGGAGAGCGGCAATTAATAAATGCTATCAAATCCTACGATGCTGATTTTGATACGCACGTAAGACGTAATAAGGAATTAATTGAATTCCTTTCACCATTCAATCCAGAAACTATTAGAAAACATCAAATTTTAATTGAAAAGTTAGGAGTCGAATAACACATGAACAAGATTTTTAAAGTCATTTGGTCTAAATCAAAACAGTGCTATGTCGTTGTATCTGAGCTCGCGAAAAATACGACAGGGAAAAAGAAAATCGTTGTAGCATCCGTCTTTGCCGCATTAGCTATGACAGGGGGCATGCAAAATGTACATGCGATAGGTGGTACAGGTAATCAAGCTGGTTGGACTAGTGGTCCTAATGTTGGTACTGCATTTAATTCTACACAAGGTTTAGTTATTGGTCCTAATAAGGGGAGTGATACTACAACTGCTAATGGGAATGTAGCAACTGTAGCTGTTGGTACAGCTAGTAAGGCCTATGGTAGTTCATCAGTTGCTATGGGTGGTGGTACTGCTTATGCTAATACAGCTGGTACAGCAGGTCCTGTTACTAATCAAGGTGGTGCTATAGCCCTTGGTTGGGTAACTGCAAAAGGTAACCGTGCCGTTGCGTTAGGTGGTATAGATACAACATCTGCTACTGGTGATAATTCTTTTGCAACTAGTGGTGGTGTAGCAAATGGCGATAATGCTTCTGCACTTAATGGCAGCCAAGCAACCGGTGATAATTCCTTTGCAGCCACTGGTGGTGTAGCAAATGGTACTAGTACTATTGCTATCGGTAGTACTGTGACAGCTAGCAGTACAGCAGCCACTGCTATTGGTAGCAATGGCACAAAGGCTACTGGCTATGGTGCTACTGCTATCGGTCGAAATGCAAAAGTTACGGCTGAAAAATCTGTAGCATTAGGTTTTGACCTTAATGTTGCTCATTCTGGCTCTACCCTTGTAGGTTATAATTCTAATGTCCTTGCTAACCAAGCAACAGGTATTGGTTCTACCATTAATATTGACAGCACAGCCCAATATGCAACAGGTATTGGTTACCAAGTTGATGTAACTGGTAAAAATGCTGTTGCTATCGGTTCTAGTGACGATTCTGGTACACATACAGCAGCGAAAGCAAAAGATGCCATCGCTATTGGTACAGCAACGGTAACTACTGCAGAAGGTGCTACTGCTATTGGTAAGAAAGCAAGCGCAAGTCAATCCGATGCATTAGCTATCGGTACCACAGCAGCTGCTTCTGAAAGCTCTGCCACTGCCATCGGTAATGGTGCAGCTGCTAGTAAGGCTAATACAATTGCCGTAGGTACTGGTGCAGCTGCTTCTGAAAGCTCTGCTACGGCTATCGGTAATGGCGCTGTAGCTAATAAAACAAATACAGTAGCCCTTGGTAATGCCACAAATGCTACTGGTGCAAGTGCTATCGCCATCGGTGATGCCGTAACTGCTACCTCTACAGCCGCTACTAGTATTGGTAGTAATGGTACAAAGGCTACTGGCTATGGTGCTACTGCTATCGGTCGAAATGCAAAAGTCACGGCTGAAAAATCTGTAGCATTAGGTTTTGACCTTAATGTTGCTCATTCTGGCTCTACCCTTGTAGGTTATAATTCTAATGTCCTTGCTAACCAAGCAACAGGTATTGGTTCTACCATTAATATTGACAGCACAGCCCAATATGCAACAGGTATTGGTTACCAAGTTGATGTAACTGGTAAAAATGCTGTTGCTATCGGTTCTAGTGACGATTCTGGTACACATACAGCAGCGAAAGCAAAAGATGCCATCGCTATTGGTACAGCAACGGTAACTACTGCAGAAGGTGCTACTGCTATTGGTAAGAA
>OATE01000281.1_pt1 | contig 20412 bp, 21 predicted proteins | sample 1475901 | NCBI WGS metagenome assembly OATE01 (sample SAMEA2579944, study PRJEB22360) | human gut metagenome | reverse complement strand
TGGGCAGTACTTCTGGTGGCAGCAGTAGCAGTTGTCGGCGCAGTAGTGATTATCAGAAGAAAGAAAAAATAAACAGGATTGTAAAAGCCTGAAAAAATGAGATGGTGGATGAAATAATTGGTTTCATCCGCCATTTTTATCACGTAAATCTATTGCAGAATTGCAGATTTTGTGTTAGACTATAAAAGGTTATCCACAGGAGGTGTGAACGTATGGATATTTTAAAAATTGTGTTAATGATTATTTTTGTAATAGATTGTATTGCGTTGTCAGCAATTATTCTTCTTCAGGAAGGAAAGTCCGCAGGACTTGGAACGATCAGCGGTGCGGCAGATTCTTATTGGGGACAGAATAAAGGCCGTTCTATGGAAGGTGCTCTTGTGAAGTCTACCAAGTTTCTTGCTATTTTATTTTTAGTACTTGCAGCAGTGCTGAATCTGAAAGTATTTAACTAAGAGAAAGCGATAAAACACTCTATGCAAAAATAGGGTGTTTTTCTTTTATGAAAAATTGACGGAAGTCGAATAGAGGATATAAAAAAGGAACTACTAAGTATGAAAGAAGGTGAACGAATGGAACATACATTTGAGAAACGAAAAAAGGTGATTTATGATTTGATCTGTGACGATCTTTATGTACCGATGAAGCTGAAGGAGATTGCGATGCTTCTGCAGATTCCGAGAGAACAGAGAAACGAATTAAAGGAAGTATTGGAAGCCCTGGAGGCGGATGGCAAGATTTACGTCTCAAAGAAAGGGAAATATGTCAAAGGACAGCCTCAGTATTTAAAAGGAATATTTCAGGCGAATCTTCGCGGATTCGGATTTGTGCTCAGAGAGGATGAAGAGGATGTTTTTATTCCGGAAGAGAATATCAACGGTGCATTTCAGGGAGATGAGGTGGAATTTCTGATTACCAAGTCACCGGAGGGCAGACGAAAAGAAGGAAAGATCGTGCGTGTGGTATCTCATGGAACGACAAAAGTGATTGGTCTGTATGAGAAGAGCAAAAGTTTTGGATTTGTACGACCGGATAATCAGAGATTTTTAAAAGATATTTATATTCCGGCAGGCAAAGAAAAAGGTGCGATGACCGGACACAAGGTAGTGGTAGAACTGACGTCCTACGGCGGGGAAAATATGAAGCCGGAGGGAAAAGTCGTGGAGATCATCGGGCATATCAATGATCCGGGAACCGATATCATGTCTATTGTGAAAGGTTATGATATGCCGGTGGAATTTCCGGAGAAGGTGCTAAATCAGGCGGAACGTGTCGGAAAAGATGTAAGTGAAGCGGATATGGCAGGGCGCATGGATTTAAGAGACTGGCAGATGGTGACCATTGACGGAGAGGATGCAAAGGATCTGGATGACGCTGTTTCTCTGACAGAAGTGGAGAACGGATGGAAGCTGGGAGTGCATATTGCAGATGTGACCAACTATGTGCAGGAAAAAAGTGCATTGGATCGGGAGGCGCTGAAACGCGGGACCAGTGTGTATCTGGCAGACCGGGTGATTCCGATGCTGCCCCATAAGCTTTCGAATGGAATCTGTTCTTTAAACGCAGGAGAGAACAGGCTTGCGCTAAAGGTGAGATTGTGGATCATGTGATCGCAGAGACGGTGATCCGGGTGGACCAGAGAATGTCTTATACGAGTGTTGCAAAAATTCTGGAAGCGCAGGATGAGCAGGAGAGACAAAAATACGAAAAGCTGGTTCCGATGTTTGAACAGATGGCAGAAGTTTCAGGGCTGCTTCGGGAACGCAGGAAAAAGAGAGGCGCAATCGACTTTGATTTTCCTGAGACGAAGATGATTCTGGATGAACAGGGAAGACCAGTGGAATTGAAACCATATGAGCGAAATGTGGCAACGAAGATGATCGAGGACTTTATGCTTGCGGCAAATGAAACAGTGGCAGAAGAGTATTTCTGGAGAGAGATTCCGTTTTTATATCGTACCCATGAGGCGCCAGAAGAAGATAAGGTAAAAAAACTGAGTACGTTTATCAATAATTTCGGATATCACATCCATATGGGAAATGAAATCCGCCCGAAAGAAATCCAGAAGCTGCTGGAAAAAGTGGAGGGAACTCCACAGGAGGCTCTGATCAGCAGACTGGCGCTGCGTTCCATGAAGCAGGCGCGCTATACACCGGAAAATGCAGGGCACTTCGGTCTGGCGGCGCAGTATTATACACATTTTACGTCTCCGATCCGGCGGTATCCGGATCTGCAGATCCACAGGATCATTAAGGAGAATCTGCGCGGCAGACTAAGTGATGACAGAATGGCACATTATGAAAAGATTCTGCAGGAGGTGGCAACACAGTCCAGTGAGATGGAGCGCAGAGCAGAAGAGGCTGAACGTGAGACCGTAAAATTAAAGAAAGTAGAATATATGCAGGATCGGATCGGAGAGGAATTCGAAGGTGTGATCTCCGGTATTACAAAATGGGGAGCATACGTGGAACTGCCGAATACGATAGAAGGTCTTGTACATGTGGTGAATATGAAGGACGACCACTATGAGTACCGGGAAGAGCAGTATGAACTGGTGGGAGAGCATTTCCGTAATGTCTATAAACTGGGACAGAGAGTCCGTGTGCGTGTCCTTGGTGCAGACCGGCTGCAGAGAACGATTGATTTTGAGTTTTGCGAAGAAAACGAGTAGAGTTTAACGGGAAGAAGAGAGGAAAGTGCGATGGCAAAAAAAGAAGGCAAATTGATCGCCAACAATAAAAAAGCATATCACGATTATTTTATTCTGGAAAAATATGAGGCGGGAATCGTACTGCATGGAACAGAGGTCAAATCCCTCCGCATGGGACAGTGCAGTATCAAGGAAGCGTTTATCCGGATCGAAAACGGGGAGATGTTTATTTATGGAATGCATGTTTCTCCTTATGAAAAGGGAAATATCTTTAATAAAGATCCGCTGAGACCGAGAAAGCTTCTGCTCCATAAAAAGGAAATTGACAAGATTTTCGGCAAGATGAAGGAAAAGGGAAATACAGTGGTTCCCCTCCAGGTGTACTTCAACGGAAGTCTTGTAAAAGTGGAAGTTGGACTTGCGAAAGGTAAGAAATTGTACGATAAGCGGGATGATATCGCGAAAAAAGACCAGAAAAGAGAAGCGCAGAGAGAATTTAAAATCAGAAATCTGTAAGAAATATGCCATCGGGCGGAAGTTATTCTTCCAGTCCGATGGCATGTTTGATTTCTGAGAGATTCTCTCCAGTAAAGACCATTCCATTCATCCCGAGCTTCTGAGCAGCTTTGATGTTTTCGGGTTTGTCATCCATAAAAAAGCAGTCGGACGGATTCAGTGAAAAGGTATCAAACAGATGCTGGTAAATATCCGGATTTGGTTTGAATTTTTTGATGGATCCGGAATAGACGGCACCGTCAAATAAGCGGGTAATCTCGAAAAAATCTGCATGTTCTTCAAAGAAAATCGGAGCGTTGGAAAGAATGTAAAGCCCTGTCTGCTGTTCTTTTAATCTGTGGATCATATCCCACACCGGCTGAATCGGGATCATGTGTTGATACCAGGTGGCAAAGCATTTGCGGGCAGTGTCATGAAGGCAGTCCGGCAGCAGGTGAAGTGTTTCCTCCTGGTATTCTTCATAGGGAATACTTCCCTCATCCAATGCCTGCCAGTTGTGGTAGATGGCATTTTTCAGAATGGGAAGATCTTCGCGATTGCAGTAGGAGCGCAATAAGTCATCTGATTGAAAGGTAGCAAGGACATTTCCGAAATCAAAGATAATATGTTTATAATTCATAAGTAAAATCCTTTCTGAAGCGTATTTGAAACTCTGTTTATCATAGCACAGAACAGGAGAAAATTCATCTATGGATCTTATGAGAAAGGAAGTGTGCTTTTGAGAAAAATGTGGTAAAATGGATAAAAGCATATTTTTCTAACATTCATTTGATTCCACATGTGTAATGTGGAATATCTTATTCATTTCAAAAACAGGCAAACGCCTGTCCTTTCAGAAAATTCATGCTTTTCAAATCAAGCAGGCAGGAGTTTTCGGAAGGCGAAATCTCCTGAAAGAAAAAAAGAAGGAGGTTTTGTATGGAAATGCAAAAAGAAGAAGCCAAAATGCTTCAGTGGCATCCTGCATTTTTCGCAGAGATACAGATCGAACTGCAGGAAGATGCCGAACATCTGATTTTTGAGAATGAGCATCAGCTGGGAACCAAACCAAAAGAAATCGATGTTCTGATCATCAAAAAGGACAAGGGTCGGGTAATCCGAAAGAATATCGGGCGGATTTTCCGACAACATAATATCGTGGAATATAAAAGTCCCCTGGATTATCTGAGTATCGATGATTTTTATAAGGTGTATGGGTATACCTGTTTTTACAAATCCGATACCAGTCAGATGGACAGCATTCCGATAGAAGAACTTACGATTACTCTGGTAACAGGAAAATATCCACGAAAATTGATGCACCACTTGAAAACAACACTGAGATATCAAGTAAAAAAAGCGGAAAGCGGGATTTATTATGTGACGGGAGATAAAATTCCGATTCAGATTATTGTAACAAAAGAACTGACAGAAGCTGAAAATCTGTGGCTGAAAAGTCTGACCAACGAACTGGAACAGAATGAGACCGCAGAAAAATTATTGGAAGAATATTCAAAAAATCAGGCAAATGCACTGTATCGCTCCGTCATGGAATTGATCGTGCGGGCCAACAAACAGAAGTTTGAGGAGGTAAAAGGAATGTGTGATGCACTGCGGGAATTGATGAAAGATGAGATTGATGCGGAAGTAAAAAAACAGGTACAGGAAAAAAATCAATGCAGAGGTAGAATCAGCCGTAGAAATTACAAAAAAAGAAAGCACCAAAGCAACAGAAAAACGCATCAACGCTCTGATTATTGCACTGTCCAAGGCTGACCGAATGGAGGATATCATAAAGGCGGCCAAAGACCATGACTATCAGCAGAATTTATTTAAAGAATTCGGACTGTAACTAATTCTGACTATGAAATTCCCAGACATACGAGAGTCAACTATGTCTGGGAATTTTTAGCAAAATCAGATGGAGTAAAACCAGTTTCTCTCTTAAATGCTTTTGAAAAATAACTTTGACTGGCAAATCCAAGATTCTCTGCAACAACAGATACCTGCCCGCCATCCTGCAATAATTTTTTTGCTACATTAATTTTTAACTTTAACAAATATTTGTGCACGCTTATCCCTGCATATTTATCAAATATTCTTTTCAAACTGGCGTCACTGATATTACAGTATTCTGCAATTTCACTTACCGTTGGCTGGCAGTCGAGATTCGTATTTAAAAAATTGATCGCATTACGAAACGTGATCGCATCCGGAACAGAAGAAACAGAGGATAATGTTCCCCGCTCCGCGAGACTCAAAAATAATTGGCAAAGGTAACTTACAATAATTTGAGAATAATATGGAAATCTGGAAAAAGGATGTAAATAATAATACTCTATTTTTTCTGTTTCTATATTAATTAAATCAACTTTATTCTGCATATATACAAGTAAAGAATCTATAATTTGTGTCTGCTCCTGAGAAAGTTTAAACACTTTATTGCGAAGCCAAAAAGTTAATGGACCACCTGCCGAAAAAGAAAAAGTAAGCACGGTAGCTCCTTTCGGATTGTTCACGATAAATTTATGAAACTCTAATGGTTTGTGAAAAATAAGTTCACCCTGCGACATATTATAGATACGTTCGTCAGCAGAAACGCAGAGCTCCCCGTCTAAAATATACAAGCATTCCCAGAAATCGTGCGTCTCACCTGGAAATTCAAAACCACACTCATAATGAATTTTAAACAAAGAATGCATACTGGTTATATGAATTTGTTCGATAATCGGAATTGCCGGAAATTCATTTTTGATCAACATACAGCTCCTCCCCCATTTATGATGTTACTGTTCACACCAATCCCCACCTATCCACGCGCAATCGTCGTGCTTGCGCACTCCAGTACCGCACTTCGTGCTAGATTGCTTATGTATGGGCGGTGACTGGTTCCACCAGATGTTAAATATAGATTCTTTTCCTTACATGCAGGCATGACGGTTCAGAACCTATATTTAACACCTGGTGTGAACGGTAACATTATGATCTAAAATTACATATTTTTGGACTTTTATTGCATAGATTTGCTCTTTTTATATGTGTATAATAACACTAACAAAGAGTCCTGTAAATAAGAAGGAGAATGAACATGGACAAAGTTTTAAAAGTAATTTTGATCGGTGCAGGAAACAGGGGCGAAACATATACCGATATTATGGCTCAGATGAGTGACAAATTCAAAGTTATTGCAGTTGCAGAACCCATCGAGAGCCGTAGAAATAATATCCAGAAAAAACATCAGATAGCCGATAATCTGTGCTTTGAAGATTGGAAGCCATTACTTGATCTTGGAAAGATCGCGGATGTTGCTGTTATTTCAACGATGGACAAACAACATCTGGAACCGACACTGAAAGCAATTTCTTTGCAATATGACATTTTATTGGAAAAACCAGTATCCCCGGACCCGGAGGAATGCAATAAAATTGCAGATTATGCGGAACAAATGGGAAGTAAAGTCATTGTTTGTCACGTACTTCGATATACACCATTTTTTATTACAATCAAAGAACTGATCAATGACGGAAGACTGGGAGATATTATTTCTGTTAATCATGAAGAATGTGTTGGAAATGTACATCAAAGCCACAGTTTTGTCAGAGGAAATTGGGGGAACTCTAAAAGATCTTCCTGTATGCTGTTGCAAAAATCCTGCCATGATATGGATATTCTGCAATGGTTAATTGGAAAGAAGTGTAAAAAAGTACAATCTTTTGGCACCTTATCCTATTTTAAAGAGGAAAATGCTCCAAAAGATGCACCGGACTATTGTATTCAGGGATGTCCGAAAGCAGACACCTGCCCATATAATGCTGTCAGACTTTATCTGGACGATAAGGAAAATGACTGGTTTCGAACAACCTCAACCAGAGAAGCAAATCCCACTGATGAAATGGTGGAAACAGCACTTCGTACAACACAATATGGAAAATGTGTATTCAAATGTGATAACGATGTTGTAGACCATCAGACTGTCAATATGATTTTTGAAGATGATATCACTGTTACCTTTACTATGAATGCCTTCAACAAAGGCGGCAGATTTATACATATTATGGGAACAAAAGGGGAATTGCACGCAGCAATGGACGGGCTCGGAACTCCTATTACAATATATGAATTCGAAACAAAGCAGACTACAGAAATTCCGATTGTTGCCAAAGATGGCATTACGAATGGGCATGGCGGCGGCGATGATGGCATTGTGTACTCTCTTTATGAGTATCTGACTGGGGAATATCAAGGCTTCTCTGTTTCTGACATCCGAACATCCGTAAATAATCACCTGATCGTGTTTGCAGCCGAGGAATCAAGAGCAAACGGGACCGTTGTAGATTTCGACACTTTTGTAGAGAATCTGCGTTAATTTTCACAAATCTATCAAATCAATGATAATTATATGGAGGAATATATTATGAAAAAACCAGTATTAGTCATTATGGCCGCAGGAATGGGAAGCCGTTATGGAGGATTAAAACAAATTGACCCAATCGATGATCAGGGACATATCATCATGGATTTTTCTATTTTTGATGCCAAAAGAGCAGGATTTGAAAAAGTCGTTTTTATTATCAAAAAAGAAAATGAGAAAGATTTTAAAGAAGTAATCGGAAATCGTATGGCAGACGTCATGGACGTAGAATACGTATTCCAGGACTTGACGAATCTTCCGGAAGGGTTTGAAGTTCCAGACGGAAGAATAAAACCATGGGGAACCGCACATGCCGTTCTCAGCTGTATTGATGTTGTAGATGGTCCTTTTGCTGTGATCAATGCGGATGATTACTATGGAAGAGATGCATTCCAGAAAATTTATCATTTCCTGTCAACACAGAAAGATGATGATAAATACCGTTTTACAATGGTAGGATATCATTTAAAAAATACATTGACAGAAAACGGTCATGTCGCACGGGGCGTTTGTACTGTGGATGAAAATGGATATTTAGTAGAAGTTACCGAACGCACTCATATTGAAAAAAAGGGAGAGCGGGCCGCTTTTACAGAGGATGATGGAGCCTCCTGGACAGAGCTTCCAATGGATGCTGTCGTTTCTATGAATATGTGGGGATTCTCAGAAGGATTTCTTCAGGAAATCAAAGCAGGATTTGCTGCATTTCTGAAAGAAGGTTTAGAACATAATCCATTAAAATGTGAATATTTCCTCCCAACCGTAGTAAGTAATTTATTAAAAGAAAATCGGGCAACCGTGTCTGTGCTTACCTCAAAAGATAAATGGTACGGTGTGACATACAAGGATGATAAACAGGTTGTCGTAAATGCAATTCAGACTATGAAAGACGACGGTATCTATCCGGAAAAAGTCTGGTGCGGGGAAACGGAAGCATTGCTCAATTTCCAGTTAAACGCAATGGTAATGAAGGCAGTACGTTACGGAAGCGGACATATCAACGATACCTTTTTGGTCACATTAAAAAGAGAAGAGGGAACCGAAGGCCGTGTAATCTTACAACGCATGAATAAAAATATTTTTAAAAACCCGGAAGAGTTAATGGAAAATATTTTAGGAGTGACATCATTTCTCCGTAAAAAAATCATTGAAAACGGAGGTAATCCTGAACGAGAAACATTAAACGTGATTCCGACCAAAGACGGAAACTCATATTTTGTGGATTCCGAGGGTGAATACTGGAGATGTTATAATTTTATTGAAGGTGCTACAAGTTACGACCAGGTAGAAAGTGAGGAAGACTTTTATCAAAGCGCAGTCTCTTTTGGTAATTTCCAAAGATTACTGGCCGATTATCCGGCAGAAACCCTTCATGAAACGATCAAAGGATTCCATGATACAAAAGCCCGCTTTGAAACATTTAAAAAAGCTGTAAACGAAGATATTTGCGGACGTGCACATTCTGTTCAGGATGAAATTCAGTTTGTTCTTGCTCATGAAGATCTCGCAAATGCATTTGGAGATATGCTTGAAAACAAAGAATTGCCACTTCGTGTAACGCATAATGATACAAAATTAAATAACATTATGATCGATAACGAAACCCACAAAGGAATCTGTGTGATTGACCTGGATACCGTTATGCCGGGACTTGCCATGAATGATTTTGGAGATTCTATCCGTTTCGGTGCAAGTACAGGCGCAGAAGATGAAACTGACCTCGATAAAATCCAGTGTGATATGAACTTATTTGATATTTACGCAAAAGGATTTATTGAAGGCTGTGCCGGAAAATTAACAACAAAAGAAATTGAATTGCTGCCTCTTGGAGCCAAAGTAATGACCTTTGAGTGTGGCATGAGATTTTTAACAGATTATCTGCAGGGAGATACCTATTTTAAGATTCATCGGGAAAACCATAACTTAGACAGATGCCGCACACAGTTTAAGCTGGTATCTGACATGGAAGCAAAATGGGATACCATGAATGCCATCATTCAAAAATATAAAAAAACGCACTAATACAAAAAGGGGGGCTGGTCACTTGGACCGCCCCTCTTGCTTTCTTACGGATTCTATTCCTGCATCTTCTCTTTATAATGATGTGCATCTTCCAACATCATATCTTTTACCTTCATCAGACGGATCTGTGTGCTTCTCTCATTTTCATCCAGTTTCATTGTAATATATTTAATATTTTCCTCTGCCTCCGGAATGATCACATGCTCTAATGCATTGACACGTCGTCTCGTTTTTTCAATCTCTGCTGCCATCAACTGACATGCCTTCTCACATTCTGCCAGACGGATCATATCCGGCAGAATATCTGCCAGAGACTTCACTGCTCCGTCCAGATCACTGGATGTAAACGCAAACCCATATGAGTAAATATCATTTTCATCGGCCGTCCTTGTCTGATATGCAAATGTAGGAATGTTGACACTCATGATGTTTTTCTCTCCCGGTGTCAGCATAATCCCCTGCTTTGGTGCCATCAATGCAGTATTCAATGCCGCCTCAGACATCCCCGCTTTGGCAATGACAAAATTTTTATTTGCTGCGAGAATCCCGGCTTCCACTTTTTTACGCACTTCCATGTTTTCCCGCACCAGATCCAGATACTGACGCATCAGCTCATCCCGTTTATCTTTCAAAAGTTTGTGGCCACGGATTGCCGTAATCCTTTTCTTTTTCAAGCGGGTCAATTCCATACGGGTAGGATTCACCTGTTTTGATGCCATCGTTTCTCACCTCTCTTTCCGGACATAACATTTATGCCTGATAATACTGATCCAAAAACTTGTCGTCAATACGTTTCAACTCGGTTCTTGGCAGCATGGAAAGAAGTTTCCACCCGATATTCAACGTCTCTTCAATGCTTCGATCCGTATTATATCCCTGAGAAACATATTCCTTTTCAAATGCATCTGCAAATTTTGCATACATCAGGTCAATCTCTGTCAGAGCTGCTTCTCCAAGGATCACCATCAGCTCTTTTGCATCTTTTCCTCGTGCATAAGCTGCAAACAACTGATTCATGGTATTGGAATGATCAGCTCTGGTCTTGCCCTCTCCGATTCCTTTGTCTTTCAGACGGGAAAGGGACGGCAGTACATCGATCGGAGGTGTCACGCCTTTTCGGTACAGCTCCCTGCTCAAAATAATCTGTCCTTCTGTAATATATCCGGTCAGGTCAGGGATTGGATGGGTTTTGTCATCCTCCGGCATGGTCAGGATCGGAATCATCGTGATACTTCCCTTTTTGCCGTTCTGACGCCCCGCACGCTCATACATCGTGGCAAGGTCTGTGTACATATATCCCGGATATCCACGTCGTCCCGGCACTTCTTTTCGTGCTGCAGACACTTCACGCAGCGCATCCGCATAGTTGGTGATATCTGTCAGAATGACCAGCACATGCATATCTTTTTCAAATGCCAGATATTCCGCAGCCGTCAGCGCCATTTTCGGCGTTGCGATTCGCTCAATGGCCGGGTCATTTGCCAGGTTTACGAACAGAACCGTTCTGTCAATGGCTCCGGTCTCCTTAAAGCTCTCCACAAAGAAGTTGGACTCTTCGAAAGTAATTCCCATCGCAGCAAATACAACCGCAAATTTTTCATCCGTTCCCAGTACTTTTGCCTGTCTTGCAATCTGGGCAGCCAGTTTTGCATGGGGCAGTCCGGATGCTGAAAAGATCGGCAGTTTCTGTCCACGTACCAGTGTATTTAATCCATCGATCGCAGAGACTCCGGTCTGGATAAATTCCTCCGGATAGCTTCTCGCGGCAGGATTCATCGGAAGTCCGTTGATATCCATCCGTGCCTGCGGCAGGATCTGAGGTCCATTGTCAATAGGACGACCCAGTCCGTCAAATACACGGCCCAGCATATCCTCAGATACACCAAGCTCCATGCTTCGTCCTAAGAATCTGACCTTACTGTTGGACAGGTTGATTCCTGTGGAGCTTTCAAACAACTGTACCAGTGCATCGCTTCCATCGATCTCCAGCACCTTGCACCGTCTTGTCTCACCGCTTGCAAGCTCGATTTCCCCCAGTTCGTCATAAGTTACATTTTCTACACCGCGCACCAGCATCAAAGGTCCGGCTACTTCCTGTATGGTTCTGTACTCTTTTGGCATTTAGAAGCCCTCCTTCCCCTGTGCAGCAGAAATTTCCGCATCCAGTTCCTGATTTACTTTCTCGTATTCTGTATCCAGATCGTCCTCGTGCACATATTTAAAACGTCCGATCTGCTCTCTGACCGGCATATTGATCAGATCCTGCAAAGATGCACCACCTGAAAGTGCCTCCACTGCCTTCTCATAAAATGCCATGACCAGCTTCATCATCATATGCTGTTTTTTCAGCGAAGTATACGTATCGATCTCATGGAAAGAGTTCTGATGCAGGAAATCTTCACGGATGGATCTGGCCGCCTCCATTTTCAGCCGGTCACCCGGTGAAAGAGCATCCATACCTACCATTTTTACGATCTCCTCCAGCTCTGCCTCTTCCTGCAGAAGTGTCATCATCTTCTGACGGCCTTCCATCCAGTCAGATGCCACATTGGCATTGAACCATGTCTCCATATCATCCAGATACAAAGAATAGCTGTTCAGCCAGTTAATTGCCGGGAAATGCCGTTTGTAAGCCAGTGCGGAATCCAGTCCCCAGAATACTTTCACGATACGAAGCGTTGCCTGAGAAACCGGCTCGGAAATATCTCCACCCGGAGGGGATACCGCACCGATTACAGAAAGCGCACCTTCTCTTCCATCTTTTCCAAGTGAGATCACATGTCCGGCTCTCTCATAGAACTGCGCCAGCCGGCTTCCCAAATATGCCGGATACCCTTCTTCACCCGGCATCTCCTCCAGACGTCCGGACATCTCACGAAGGGCCTCTGCCCAGCGGGATGTAGAATCTGCCATCAATGCCACCGAGTATCCCATATCACGGAAATATTCTGCGATCGTAATCCCGGTGTAAATCGAAGCCTCACGGGCTGCCACCGGCATATCCGATGTATTTGCGATCAGAACCGTTCGCTGCATCAGAGACTGGCCTGTCTTTGGATCCTTCAGCTCCGGAAATTCATTCAGAACATCCGTCATCTCATTTCCACGCTCTCCACATCCGATATACACCACAATATCTGCCTCTGCCCATTTTGCAAGCTGATGCTGAATGACAGTTTTACCGCTTCCGAACGGTCCCGGCACGGAAGCGGTAAAACTGCCACACCACCCTTTGCAATCGGGAAGAACGTATCGATCACACGCTGCCCGGTTACAAGCGGCATCTTCGGCGGAAGCTTTCTCTGATACGGACGCCCTTTACGGACCGGCCATTTCTGCATCAGGGTAAGCTCTCTGTCCTCCGTATCAGTGGCAACAACGGCAACCACTTCCTCAACCGTAAATTCTCCTGCTTTGATCTCTTTGACCGTCCCTTTTACTCCATAAGGAACCATGATCTTCTGCTGTACCACAGGCGTCTCCTGGACCGTACCGATCACATCTCCTGCTTCGACTTCATCTCCGACTTTAACAGTCGGAACAAACTCCCATTTCAGATTTCGTTTCAGAGACGGAACTTCCACACCACGCTTCAGACTGTTGCCTGAAATTTTCATGATATCATCCAGCGGTCTCTGGATTCCATCGTAAATGCTGGTAATCAGCCCCGGTCCGAGTTCTACGGACATTGGCACTTCCATGGATTCCACCGGCTCTCCCGGTCCGAGTCCGGATGTCTCCTCATATACCTGAATAGACGCCTCGTCTCCGTGCATCTCTATAATTTCGCCGATCAGTCTCTGCTTACTTACACGCACGACATCAAACATATTCGCATCGCGCATTCCAGAGGCAATGACCAGCGGTCCTGCTACTTTTTTAATTACGCCTTTACTCATTGCCGAATCTACCTCCCATTATTCCTGTGAGAACAGGATATCCGAACCGACTGCCTGCTCCACGGTTTTTTTCACGCCTTCTACACCTGCTCCTGTATTGCCGGATACACCCGGTATCTGAATGATGGCAGGCATGACCTGTTCTTTATATCGCCCGATCTCTTCCGGCAGTTCTGCCGCCAGAGCCTCTGTAATGTAGATAATCCCGCACTCCAGGGCCAGCTGGCGCAGTTTTTCTTTCCCTTCTTCGGCATCTCTGACAGGGCAGATCGAAAGGCCCAGTGTCTGGAAGCCGTAAATGCCGTCGTAATCTCCGATTACTGCTATCTTATCCATACATCTCCCTGATCCTTTCCCGAATTGCCTCCTCCGGAAATTGATTCTGTTTTCCGGTCAGAATGATTCGAACTGTCTTGATCTCATTTTCCCGCGCCACAATATATGCCACCAGCGGTCCCACAGAAAATGCCTGATATTTCTGCGGTCTCATGGTTTCGATCATCCGGTTGTCACACCACCGCTCAAATGCGGACGGTGACTCTGCCAATGCTTCTGCCCCACCTGCATAGGCAGTTGTGAGCAGATAATCCCGGATCGCATCCATGCCGTTTGCAGCTGCTTTTGCCAAAAGCTCCACCTGAACTGTATCGCAGGGTGCCAGAGCACGCTTTAAAAACTCCTGGCTTTTTCCTGTTTTCTGAGAACGGACTGCAATCTTGATATCTGCGATTGCTACCGCAGACTCTGCATAATCACGGATGATCGCATCCTCTGCGTTTCTTCCGGCCTCAGAAATCGCTTTCAGCGCTGCCCGATCCACGATCACATCACACAACTGTCCGTCACCGGTATGAAGCAGCACGTCATACGCTTCCTGAGCTGCCTCTGACATTGCCGGCGGAAGACGCCAGAATTCTTTATTCTTTACAATCTCCAGCATCTGCGCCCCGGGAATGGAACAATCATTGTAAAAAACATTCCGATCCTCTGTCCCTGTACATACTGCTTTGATTGCTGCTTTTACATTGTGAAACACTTTTGTGTAGGACATCACATCAAAAACAGACAAATCCGGAGCGATATCCGAGATCACTTCCCAGATTTTCTCCTCTTCCCGCTGCAGCATCTTCACCGGATCGTGTGCATCCGCCGGATCTCCCCATCCCTTCTCGCTCAAAAGCTGAAGGCACTGTGTTTCGTTCTGACACGCCATCAACTGTTCAATGACACTTTGTGTCAACAGAGAACTCTCCAGCGCCCGTATGCGCGCAACCGCGTAGATATATTCCAATTCATTCAAGACGAATCCCTCCTTCTCGCTTTCTTTTGCTGCCTGCAAAAAACGGCTGCGCTCTATACAAATAATATTTTCTGTACAACATCCGACAATTCATCCTGCTTTGTGTGGAACATTGCCCTGATCGTACAATTTTCTTCAATCCCGCCATAAACCAGCACAAATCCGCCGTCCATATCCTTCGGTTCTTTCGAAACCACAAGATGACCGCCTTTTTTCTGTGCCGTCTGTTCAATCACGTCCTCAAATTTCTGCGGCATACGCGCAAGATCCGCAGCAGAAAAATAGATTGTTCCCTCCTGCGGAAGTGCATGTTTCCAGCAGCTTCTGAAGCATCTCAAAGTATGATTCCGGTTCCAAATGCAGTACCTGCTGATATGCCTTGTTAAGAACCTCCTGTATCACTTCCTGTTTTGCCTGCAGAAGAGCCTGCTTTCTCTGCATTTCACTGGAAGATGCAATGCGCTGTGCATAGTCTTTTGTCTCGTCTTCCGACTTTTTAGCCATGACTGCGCTCTGTTCCTCCATCTGCTCTCTTGCTTCTCTTAAAATCTCTTCCGCCTTTGTCCTGGCTTTCGAGATCTGTTCTTCCGCTGAGTGATTCGCTTCGTCCAGAATCTGACGTTTCATATTCTCTAATCCACTCATCCTTCATGCTCTCCTTTTTCGTTCACTTTGGCTCACTCATTTACACCTGAATTCCGCTGACAGCCAGGAAAGAGATCAGAAGTGCAAGGATTGCATAAGTCTCTACCATCGCCGGAAACAGCATTGCTTTACCAAACTGCTCCGGTCTTTTTGCAATGATCCCGATCGATGCTGCGGCTGTCTTTCCCTGCGATCTTCCGGAAATCAGACCTACAATTCCGATCGGAAGGCAGGCTGCCAAAATCAGAAGTCCGGTTGTCACATCCACCTCTGCAAGTCCTCCGCCAAGAATTCCGATTTTAGACAATGTGATAAATCCAATCAGAAGACCATAGAGTCCCTGTGTACCAGGAAGAAGCTGTAAGATCAATACTTTCGCGAATTTACCTGGATCCTCTGTTACAACACCTGCTGCCGCCTGACCTGCGATTCCAACTCCGATCGCAGAGCCTGCACCTGCGAGAAGTACTGCGATTGCCGCACCACAAAGTGCATACACGATTCCTAAATTTTCCATAATGCTCATAACTAAGATTCCTCCTTAACATCTACATATTTTGTATCCGGGGTGAACGGATGAAATGCTCTTCCGCCTCCCTCGTAAAATTTTCCGAAAAACTCCACAAACTGCAGACGATTCGTGTGTACATATGCTCCCAGCAGATTGATTGCCAGATTCAGCGTATGCCCGATTACAAAAATAACGAGAAACAAAATCACGCCTGCAATATTGTTTGGCAGCATGCTGCCCATCTGATTGATCACCGATGCGATTACTCCTGTTGCCAGTCCCAGCGCCAGCAGACGGGAATAGGACAGCACATCACTGAGCCATCCGGTAATGTTGTACAGATCATAAGCACCAAGCGCAAGACGCAGCGCCGGATTTTTCTTGTCCCTGCCGGACATCAGCAAAATTCCCACCGCACCCGCGATCGCCAGTCCCTTTGCCACCAGGTTCACTGCATCCGGAAATACAATCTGTATCTGCGAGATCGATGAAAAAATCTCACTCGGAAGCAGCATCAGGATCAGCCCGATCAAAAGCATAAACCAAAGTACCACATCACAGAAGAAATCCATGATCTTCTTCTCTTTCAGGCACATATATCCTTTGATGCCAAGTCCCACAAACAAATGGATCATACCAAACAGCATCGAATACATCAAAAGCTTCATCGGGTCATTCAATGGAATGAACCAAAGAGCCGGCACCGTTATCGTTGTTCCGAAAAACTTCTGGGATACAATATCTACAATATTCCCAAAATATCCGCCAAACAGAATTCCCCAGATCAGTGTGGAAATTCCGCAGTACATAAACATCTTGATCGATTGATACATTCCCCGGCTCATCCGCGGGAATTTTTTTAATAATACGAAACACGCCACTGCAATGATGGCGCCATACGCCGCATCAGAAAGCATCATTCCGAAGAAAAATACATAAAAGAATGACATAATCGTCGTCGGGTCAAATTCTCCTCTCTTCGGAAGTCCATAGGACTCCACAATTCCTTCCATACTTGCGGAAAATGAATTGTTGCTTAAAAGCGTTGGCGATTCTTCATCCTCTTTGATTTCTTCAATATCAATGACGCACGTAAACTCCTTCGTCAGACTCTCTTCAATGCGTCCTGTATCTTTTGCCGGAGCATATCCTGTAATGAAAAATGCCCGTTCTGACTGCGGCAGCTTTCCGAGCACTTCGTATTTTTCTGCCCGCACCCTGTAATCATCTGCAAGAATCCGGATATTTTTACGCTCACCGGCAAATGACCGTACCTCTTTTTCAATTTCCAGAATGCGCTCTTTGCACTCCCGACATGTTTGTTCCAGCTCCGCCTTCACTGCCGCAGGCTCTTTGTCCCATATCTGGGACGGTCTTGCAAATCCACGGCTTCTCAATACTTCTTCCAGCTTTTCTGCATCCTGTGTAAGACAAACAACCGCCAGATACACGGTATCCTTATCCGAATAGATAACGGACACATCCACACCATCCACTTCCGGTGCATCCTGTGCGAGCATCTGATAGATCTCTTCCAGCGTGGCAAGCGGCATGGTTCCGGTCAGCATCACTGTATGTGCCGTACCGCCATAATTCATCGGTACATGAAGATCCATCCACGGAGTCAGACTTTCCATACTGTTCTCCAGCTTTAGGATACCGGCTTTTTGTTCTGCCTTTTCTTTATCCAGCGCAAGGATCCTCTTGACTGTACATAAAAGTTGTTCCTTCTGATCCACCACTTTTTCATAATCACCCGCTTCGATCAGCGCCTTCCCTTCCAGTGCAGAAAACATCGACTTCTTCTCCGGCGCATACCGATCCAGAATTTCCAGTGCCTGATCTGAAAGTGAAGCGCTCTTTTCTAATTCCATTCGCTCCTGTCTCGTATCCATCGTTGTAAAATCAGGATCCTCCTCCAGAATCTGGCTGATCTCCATCACCTTCATCCTCTGAAGCTTTTCCAGAACTGCTTTTCGATCTTTTTTCAGGGCGCAGATACTGATTTTTTGCATCTGCAGTACCGCCATAGTGCACTCCCTCCTTTTTTAATTTCTTTTCACAACACTAACTGAGAAATCACTGCACTCACTGCCTCCGCTTCTTTCTGGACAGCAAACTCCTTTAACACCTTGATTTCTTTCTCTGTCTGCACACGGGCCTCTTCCTGAAATACCCTGGCTTTTTCTCTGGCATCCTGCATCGCATCCTGTGCAGAAATCCGGTGTGTTTCTTCCTGGGATTTGATCATACGTTCTGCCTCTTGTCTGGCATCTTCCAGAATCTTCTGGCTTTTTTCCCCAGCTTCTTTTACAATCACATCTGCCGCTGCTTCGGTTTCACGGATTGCTTTGATTGTTTCTTCCACCATCGATTCTTCACCACCTTCCTTTACTTCCCCATTACAATGCAACTATTCTATGCATTGCGCATGAACTTAATGTCATTATACCGCAAAATGTAATAATGTCAAAATATAAATCCATATCATTCTATTTTTCTGTTAATTTCGAAATCTTCATAAAATATGCTGTTTTCTTCTCGTGCTGCAAACTGCACACATCTACATTAGTATTCACAAAAAACAGGACAGGCATTCTCCAAATAAAAAGAATGTCTGTCCTGTTTTTTATCTGTCCATTTCCAGTTCCGGTCCTACATGCTTGTGATTTCGAATGATTGCATCCATCTCTCTTTTACTGCAGGATGGAAGATCTCCTTTGATCGTATTCTTCACTGCTCCTGCCGCATTCCCATACTCCAATGCTTTCTGACAGTCAAAATCATACGCAAGAAGTCCGTATAACGCCCCCGATACATACGCATCTCCGCTTCCAATCCGGTCTACGACTTCAATGTTGCGATATGGCTCCTCTTCGTAATAGCAATCCTCTTTCGCACTGTAGATTACTGAACCGAACGTATGCTTTTTCGGACTGTGTACGATTCTCTGTGTAGAAGCCACCACAGAGATCGGATATTCCTGTGTGAAGCTCTTCATGATACGCTTCGCATCGCCTTCTTTTAAGAATGTCAGCCTTGCGGTCTCTTCTGAGCAGAAAAAGATATCCACATACGGAAGAATCTCTTCAATACATGCTTTCGCCTCCGGTCCTGTCCAGAGATTTCCACGGAAATTCACATCAAACGAAATCAGTGTACCGTTTTCCTTAAATCGTTTGATCATCTCGATGGCAGTACGGCGGATATTTTCACTCAATGCCAGTGTGATCCCGCTTGTGTGGAAACATCTGGTGCTCTGGAACATCTCCTTTGGCAGTTCTTCCAGACTGATCTTGTCAAAAGAAGTGTGTCTTCTGTCATACACCACTCCCGGCTTTCTCGGATAAGCACCATTCTCATAGTAGTAAATCCCGAGACGGGCATCCTGACTGTCATCATATACCAGAAAATCATCGCTTACTCCGCAGAAACGTACCTTATCTTTTGCATAGATTCCGAGTGCATTGTCCGGCAGCTTGGAGACAACGCCTGTGCGAAGCCCCAGAATCGAAACTCCCGACACGACATTGAGCTCTGCACCGCCAACCTGCTTCTGAAATGTCTCCCCACTGACGATCCTTTCATTATCCGGCGGGGATAATCTCAACAAAATCTCACCTAATGATAATAAATCAAATCTGTTGTTTCCCATCTTGATTCCTCCTGACATTCTTTCCTATCGATTTTAGTTTCATATTGTGAAACTGGTTTTTATATTGTGGAACTATTTATTTGAATTATACTACAACAAGCAAGAGATGTCCAGATTTACATTAAAAAAAATGATCTTACTGCATCATTGCATATAAGACCATTTTTTCCTGATTTTCTCTATTTCATTCTATTGCTGTTCCCAGCTCAGCTCATGCAGATGTCCTTCCAGATTCATATGCGCAAAATTCTGCTGGCGAAGTGCTTCATACAAAATAATGGCAACTGAATTTCCAAGATTTAAAGACCGGATGTCTCCCACCATGGGAATCCGCACGCAGTCCTCTTTATGGTTCACAAGAATCTCTTCCGGAATGCCGGCGCTCTCTTTTCCAAACATGATATAGCAGTCCGGCTCATACTGTACTTCCGTATAGACTTTCGGAGCCTTTGTTGTCGCCATGTAGATTTTTGCTCCCGGATTCTTCTCCAGAAAATCCTCAAAATTGATGTACGTTCTTACGTCCAGATCTGCCCAGTAATCCATCCCCGCACGCTTTAATGCTTTCTCGTTGAGACGAAATCCCAGCGGCTCGATCAGATGCAGTCTGGTATTCGTAGCAACACAGGTTCTTCCGATATTTCCTGTATTTGCCGGGATCTCCGGCTCATGTAACACGATATTTAACATGATGCTTTATCCTCATTTCTCAGTTTTTCAATAAAGCGCTCCAGTCTTCCCAGCGCCACCTTCAGATCTTCCAGAGAATATGCATAGGAAATACGCAAGAATCCCTCTCCACACTCTCCAAATGCAGTTCCCGG
>OATE01000271.1_pt1 | contig 21060 bp, 17 predicted proteins | sample 1475901 | NCBI WGS metagenome assembly OATE01 (sample SAMEA2579944, study PRJEB22360) | human gut metagenome | reverse complement strand
TGGGAAAGTTCGGACTTTTACATAAAAAAAGAGGGTACCCTTTTCGGACACCCTCATTATTTTTACTCTTCACATTAAAGATAAGAGGAACAGATAAATGACTGATAATTAAAACACTGTGGAAATATTTGCACAGATAAAAAAAGCGTCTTATCTTTGTTGCATCAGACGTACGTCTTTTGAAACACCGTTCCAAAAGTAAAATTTGCATCTTATAGACCTAATTTCCGTTTAAGCATGACAAATAAGAAGGTTTAATAAAAAGGCTACTGTTTGTATAGATAGTTTTCTTATTAAACTTTCTTGTTTACTTGTCTACAAACTAATCCGAATCTTCGTGCCGAACTACCACAATTCTTCCCTCCATATCTGGACGAAAGTCGGGGATGAACTTTTTGAGGCTACGAAAATCAGGATATCCTATTCTATCGCCTAACAACATTTGCGTGGTGAGTTGACAGATGAGGCATTTGTCAATACTGTCTTTGAATTGTAGGAACAAGTCAGTGAAGCGCAAGCCCAACTACTTGGTGCTGCTCTTATATTGTCCAGCGGTGGTTCGGCACAAGTTCATGTGAGTATTGGTGGAGGTGGCTCGCAATCGGATTTGCCGTGGAGTGAAAATAAAATAAAACGATGAAACTATAAAGTATACGAGGTCCAAGTGAAACAACTGTTCGTAAAGCAGAGGTATCGGTTTAACGAGATCAATGATATCGAAGGCTTGGATGCTTAGTTTGTCTTTCACAGCGTGGACAATAATTTTTATGGAGATTGTGCTTGTCATATGCAAGCAAATGCACTTAATAAAGAAACCGACTGAACTTAGGATTGTTTTTTTTAAGATTAGTCGGTTTGTGGCTTAAACAATTCATTATCTGCTTATTTTGTATTAATAAAAGATAAATATCTAATATGATATAGTGAGTTTACGGTAACATACATACAGTTGTATGTTGACGTCCCTTTATATTATACACAAAAGACTATTATACATTTGTATGCAAAACATCGGAGATAGCAATTATTTGAAGCAGTTTGCTCAAAGAGTCAGAACACTTAGAGAAGCGCAAGGCATCTCACAAGAAAAGCTCGCGGAAAGGGCCGGGCTTCACCGCACCTATATAGGTATGGTGGAAAGACTCGAACGTAACCCTTCACTTGTGTGCATCCACAAAATAGCAAACGGTTTGGGTGTTCATGTAACAGAGTTATTTTAATAATTATAAATCGCTATTATCTCAATTATCTTATGAAGAAATTCAAGATTTCAAATGATGAGGTTACGGAGTTGTCAAATGCTCCTCAATATCAATTTCCAAAGTATGTGACTCAGGTTATTAACTTGGTAAATAGTAACGCTGGCGGTACTCGCCCTAAGGTAGTTGGTCAGATGTCAGAACTGGTTAAAGAGTTTGATGGTAGGACCATTGACGAGTGGATTGAGTGGTACACGGAGAGATACCCTGATGCAATTAATGATGCTACTGAAAAGATCTGGGCCATGTATGAGACCATGAAGGGGGCTTTCAATGCTATCACCAAAGAGATGGTCGAGAATTGGGTGAAAGATCTTGTCTATGGTAAAACCTTCTGTGGTTTGAAATTCCAGACAGCTATTATTTCAGCGATAGCCAATCAGTTAGACAAGTCTTGGAGAGAGGCTGATCCTGAAGAAGAAGCTCAAGGTATTGATGGCTTTATTGGTGACAAGCCACTTCAGATTAAGTCTGCTACATATAAATTAGAAGCACGCCTTTCTGAAACCATCAATGCACCAATAGTGTACTACGACAAGAAGAAGGATGGCATAAGTATTGAGTATAACCCAACTGACTTTTAATAAAATGGCAAAGTCAAAGATAAAATTTAATGATGTGTCTTCTGCTAATGGTACTCAGAAAATACAGCTTCCAAAATACTCTTCTCAAGTTATTAACCTTGCAAATGGTTATTCAAAGGCAACCAGACCGGCAAACGTTGGACAGGTATCTGAAGATATAAAAACTTTCAGAGATGATGAGACTCTTATAGGATATACAAACCAAGATTGGATAAACTGGCATAAAAATAAATATCCAGAGGGCATACAAAAGGCTACTGATGCAACATGGGTTATGTTCCAAAAGATGGTACAAAGTCTCAATACTGTAACTAAAGAAGATATTCAAAAGTGGGAAGAGGATTTTGTATTTTCGAAAACCTATGATGGATTAATGGTCCAAAATGCCATCGTTAAGAAAATAGCAGAAGAGATAAACACTCAAAACTATCGGTTAGCTTCACCCGAGGAAGAACGACAAGGTATTGATGGCTACATAAATAATCATCCAGTCCAAATTAAGTCAGATACATATGATAGAACGGGAAGACTTCATAACGAAGAAATGCAATGTGTTGTAATATCATACCAAAAAAGCAATAAGACTATAATATTTGACTACAATCCAGAAGATTTTCAATAAAATATAAAGCGAAAAGGATAGGTGATTGAGCCTATCCTTTCCTTTTACTCCACAAATTCACTTAGTTTCTTAATTTTAGCTCTATATGTATTCTTATTCTCCTTAAGTTCAGGTACCTTGTTCATCAGTAATGGATGTTGATTATCAAAATGGAGTACCACATAATAGGGTGAGCTTTGAGGACTGAAGCCATTTTCAATAAGTGTCTCTTTTGTCCAGATTTGGAACATACCCTTTGTCTTCAATTTGAATAACTGAGGTTCGTAACCAGCTGTATGCAGCAATACATATTGCAAACGTTCGAATCCGGCCTGAACTAACACAGAGCCTTTTGTGTTACCTGCACGCAGATAGCAGATTCCTTTTTCGATCATGAGTTGACGAAGTTCCCTGCGTGCATGATTAACCATCACCATAGGTCCTTCGGCATCCTTAACTTCCTTGTCTGCATTTGGGACAAACAAATCGTTCTCGTTTGTCAACACAGATTTATCTATTTCAAATTTATTACCATAGATATTCTGCTTAACATCGATCAACTTGTCTAATTTATGAACGTCCACAAATCTATATGGAAGATTGTCCAATGCACATTGAAGGTCGATAGTACTATGATCTTCTTTGGCATCGAATACAGTGTCGCCATTGCCGTTCGACAGCACAACCTTCTCCTTATAGAATTGCAGGAAGTTTTTGTTAATCTCATAGCCTATGGAATTCCTGTTGAGATTTCTTGCAACCAATGCTGTTGTGCCACTACCCATAAAAGGATCAAGAACTGTATCGCCAACAAACGAAAACATTCTGATAAGGCGTTTGGGTAATTCCTCTGGAAAAACGGCAATATGCTTATCCTGTCTTGCACCTCCAAAAGTCCAATGCGAAGAGAAGTATTCATTCCATTCTTCTATTGTAAATTTAGATGCTTCTTTTTTTTCTCTTGATATAGGAGTGGCTTTACCAATTTTCTTGAAAAGAAGGATGTGCTCAAAATCTATTTTAACAATACCCCCACGAGGATAAGGGAAGCTACCCATAATCTTTTCACCTCCAGTAGTGTGCATTGACGTTGGTTTCTGCCATACGATACTCCCCATATAGTCAAATCCTACTTCTTCGCAGAATCTGATAATTTCCGAGTGAATAGGAATTACCTTATATCTGCTATAATAGACAGAACGTGCAAACTGATCGCCGATGTTGATACATAGACGGCATCCTGGTTCTAACACACGAAAACATTCATTCCAAACGAGGTTTAAGTTGTTGATGTACTCCTCATATGAGTCGTTAAAACCAATCTGTTTATCAGAACCATAATCTTTCAATTGCCAATAAGGTGGAGAAGTTACAATAAGTTGAACCGACTCATTTGAAACCAGTGACATCTTACGACTATCGCCGTTTATAAATAAATGCGTTGTACTCATCGTGTTATCTTGCTACTTTGAAGAACGTGTCTTTAAATGGGAGTTCATTCAAATCTGAGTGGTCTTCATATGTAACAACATACTTACCGGTTTCTTGATCCAACAGAATGCTTTCAAGGTAGTTCAGTTCAATTTCTTTCTCCTGATTGGTCATTACCTCGCAATTTAATTTGTTGTTATAATGTTTGATGTCCCTACCAGATGCTCGCCTACTTACGATAAACTCTTTATGTGCGTCAAAGCGTTGCTTGATTAAATTATTACATGAGTCTAACTTCAAGGAATCAATACTCTCTCGGATGATTGTCTCAAAATTTGGATCGATTTCATAACCACAACTATTTCGTCCCAATAACATAGCAGCTTGTGTGGTTGTACCTGTCCCCAAGAAAGGATCCATTACTGTGTCACCCTTTTGTGAAAACATGTTAATCAGTCGATAAGGGACCTCGAATGGATATGCAGCACTTCGCTCACGAGATGTCTTTTTCTGAATCTTTTGCTTTGTGCCCTTGATCTCCCACACGTCAGAGAACCACACATTACGTTCCTCCCAGAAAAAAGAACTCTTCATTCTGTTCAGCTTTGCATCAGCCTTCTTGTATTCACGCTTACTACCTTTACGGAAAATAAGAATCCATTCGTGCTCAAGAGTTACATATGCACCACAAGGTAGCATACCGCTACCCATAAACTTGTTAGGAACATTTGTCTGCTTGCGCCAAATGATATTAGGCAAACCAACAAATCCTATCTCAATACAAGCTTTTGATATACGACTATGGTTGTTGTAAAGTGTGAAATTATCATTGATTGTACGCGTGGCATCTCCTATATTAACACACAGAAAACCACCAACTTTCAATACACGAAAACACTCTTTCCAAACCTTATCTAACTCCCGATGCATCAATTCAAATGCCATCTCAGGATTACTCTCAAGGTTATCGGTAATCTCAGGATTCTGCTTAGCCATAATCTCATCCCACATCTCAATCATTGGATATGGTGGAGATGTTACAACCAAATCTATGGTATTATCCTCAGTTGAAGTCATATGCTGCGAAGCATCAATGTATATTGAATGTACTGTTATCATCTTATTGTATATTATCACGTTTTATATGTAATTTTCTTTTTCTCAATTTTAGGCAATGCATCAAAGCGAACTAATTCTTCGAGTGATACCTGAAGACATTCAGACATCCTGAGAAGCATTTCTAAATTGGGCTGAGAAGAATTCGTTACCCATTTAGATATTGTTGCCTGCCCAACACCAAGTTGCTCTGATAACCACTTGTTGGAAAGATTTTTCTCCGCAAGAATAACCTTTAGGCGATTAAGTTTTTTTTCTGCCATTGTATCTTTATTATTTTCGGTATAAAAATAATAAAGATACTTGAGAATAATTTCTATTTCAGAAATTATTCTATGATTATTACAAGAATTATCTGATGTTTATCATTAAATAACGTTGTTATGTCAATTTCACATTGATCTTAAGGCAAAACTAATGTTATTGGTGCTATACGTAATTTTTAAACCACTATATTTTGATATTGTAAGATCCCTTGAATGATGTATCACTGAAATTCAAGATGCAAGTTGTTCACACCAAATCATCGTTAATCATTCGTTTTTTCTGTTTACTAAAGGTGAAAATATCAAATCTTCACCTTTTTGATTGTATCCGGAATCCTCTTCGTTATTATTCTATTGCTTATTTTTTTCTACAATTGATAAAAATTAGTTGTAAATACATTCAATGTCAGATACTGTCTTATGTACAGAAAGCGTTCTGTGCATAAGACAGTATCTTGTTTTTCATTTCGTCCAATATGTATGGAAGTGCCAAGTTATCAGTATTTTTGTAATCTTTCGATTATGCATTTTATAATTGCATGTGATATAACATTGTCCTCATGCTAACCTTTGAATCAAGTTTGCTTAAGTAGGTTAATTTAAAGAATATTCATTATTAATCTCCTTTTACACAACGTACTGTTTTACCATCTTTCTTTTGGTAAGCCTGAATTTCGGCCGTTCCATTTCTTAAAAGCATAAAATACGAAACAGTTCCCCCTGCATCGTCTCTACTTTGATAATATCCTTCAGTATCAGGACCTGTTGTGGCTTCAGTGCCACTGCCTCCCCTATTGTCATTACGATATCCTGCAGCAGGTAAAAAAAGCCCTATACTACTATTCATAAACCACATGCCTTTATTAATCAATGCTTTGTTTGTACACCGAGATAGCATTGCTAAGGTATTCCTACTTGGAGTACGCCATCCTGTACCATAATATGCAGTATTTAATTTAGAGCAAGGATCTGTATTATTAGTATTTGTATTTCCGGTATAAGTACTATAAAACGTATAATAATAACCTCTATCTGTTGCAGTAGTCCACACGTAATTCGTATTTCCGGTACTCTTCAAATTTCCCGTAGCCCATCTTAACTTCGCCAAATTATTTTTATCACTCGCTGTACATCCGTTTTGTGTCAGGTTAATGTCACTTGCCGCCAATTGTACTCCCAATTCAAACTTTAGCGTAATGGTATAACTCTTTCCTGGTAGCAACTGTACATTCTGGCTCGAGGTGATATTCCGGTTATCCGCGTTAAAGTAATTACTAAGAGTCAGCGTACCGATATGCACCGTGATCGCCCGTGAACCCGAAAAAGGAACTAACCGCACAGTGGCAGTCGAATTATTGGCTATATTGAATGTGGACGTATTTCCGGTATTGGCACTTACATTATTTGTAGAGGGACCTATCGTCCAGGCGGACGCATTACCGCCCTGAGAAACATATACGCCCGTACAGTTGGTAAACGTGTTGCTTACAAACTGTGACAAGGAGAGTTTAACCGTCAGCTTGCAGAGTTTTTGCGTGAAACTAACCGACAGGTTGTGGCTGATTGTGCTCACATTCGCTATGTCCCCCGAGTCATAGACCATAAAGTCATTACTCATATTCGGGATAGTGACGGAAGTACCGTTATAAGCATAGGCTGAAGGAATCGTTCCCATCGCTGTCGTACTATTGAACGAGTATCCGATCACACGGACAGTTCCCGCTCTGGTGAGTAACTTTCCTTGCCTGAGTGTGGGAGCGGAAGCCCCGTTCGTCGTAAAATCCGCTGCCGACTGGAACACGTAATTGCTGCCCACCTTACGGAAAGCGATCAACCGGAAATAAATGCCGTTGCCCAATGTAGCGGCACGGGTAGTGACTTGCGGCTCTTCGCGGAGTGTCATCCGGACCACTGAAGGACCCTCGTAAGGTACGGCAGCGGGTATGGCCCTGCTGGCGGGTGATTCCTTAACCGGTACCCATTCGTCTACAAGCGTTCTTCCCCCGGTTGTGGCGGGAGTATCAACATGACTTTCCATATAGCTGCCATCCTCAACCCGGCTGACCGTAATAGGGATCATATCCCCTCCGTCCGGTTCGGGGCTGTCGGGGTTCACAACATTGTCTCCACACGATGTTATCATTAAAAAAGCCGCGCACACACAGCATGTGCTTAACGCACGAAAGCCTACATACAGAAGTTTTGCCTTTGTATTCATAATTCAAATGTTTAAAAGTGAATAAAATAGATCATGCTCAGCATGGCCTTCCCATTAAGAATGGACAGGCCAGCTATAGCAGGCTGTGAATACAGCTTTTATTTTGCGGTAAGTTTGTGTAAGTTAGATAGATAGAACGGCTCTTGTGTTTCAAAAGACGTTCGTCTGATGCAACAAAGATAAGTCGCTTTTTTCATCTGTGCAAATCTTTTTACATCGTTTTAATTATCAGTCATTTATCTCTTCTTTTTGTATTCAGTGCACAGAGCAAAGACCGTGTTTCAAAAAACGAACGTCTTTTGAAACATTACCTTCCTTTTGATAAAAGACAACCCACTTATTACAAGAATCATTTTTTTTCCAAATGCTTCATTATTAGCTTTATCCTTTCGTTACATCAGTGGGTAACCGGATTGATAGTCTGCCGGTATTTTGCCGGATGTTACCATTCTTATATTATTTGTTTCCTGCGTTATATCGCCTCTGTACTATTCTGGCTAACCTTGCATCAACAATCACACATCGTATAACTACTATAAATTTAGAATCAAAATGAACAGAGAGAACAAACCTTTATTCCTATATACCTTTATCACCGTCTTTGGTGGATTGATTGTGGGATTAAATATGGCAGGTATTTCCGGAGCCGTTCCTTTTTTACAGGAACAATTCATGTTGGATGATATGGCTTTGGGATTGGTGGTAAGTATTCTGACCGTAGGTTGCCTTTGCGGTGCTTTGCTGGGAGGAGGTTTTAGCGACCGTTATGGCAGACAGAAAGTCATGTTCTCGTCAGCTGTCTTTTTTATTGTTTCTTCTTTGGGCTGCGCATTATCCGGTAATTTGGTTTCACTGCTGGTTTTTCGCCTGATATGCGGGCTGGGTATCGGAGTGATCTCTGCCGTAGCACCTATTTATATATCTGAAATATCTCCTGCCCGGCTGAGGGGAACACTGGTTTCCTACAATCAGTTGGCTATTGTGATAGGAATTCTAATTGCTTACATTGTAGATTATATATTGCTGGACTATGAGCGGAACTGGCGCCTGATGTTGGGATTCCCGTTCTTCTTTAGTGTGGCCTATCTGTTGTTATTGGGTATATTGCCTGAGAGCCCACGTTGGCTTTCGGCTCGTGGAAAAGCAGGTAGAGCCAGGCAGGTGGCCAGTAAACTGAACCTGGAAGCCGGTGAGATGACCGTGTCCGACACAAACACACAAGAAGGTAGAGATAGGATAAAGGTAACTGAATTGTTTAAGGGTAACTTGGCTAAAGTGGTTTTCATAGGTTCTATACTGGCCGCCTTACAGCAAATCACGGGTATTAACGTCATCATCAATTATGCACCTTCCATCTTCGAGATGACAGGTGTTGCCGGGGATATTGCCCTTGTGCAATCTATCCTGGTGGGAGTGGTGAATCTGCTGTTTACCCTGATTGCTGTGTGGCTGGTCGATAAAGTAGGGCGTAAGATTCTGCTTCTTTGCGGAAGTCTGGGGATGGGCATCTCATTGCTGTACCTGGTTTACACTTTTGTAGTTCCGGCAGCCAATGGTATCGGTGCCTTAATAGCCGTGTTATGCTATATCGGATTCTTTGCCGCTTCACTGGCACCTTTGATGTGGGTGGTGACTTCCGAGATTTACCCTTCTCGTATTCGTGGAACAGCTATGTCACTCTCCACCGGAATCAGCTGGTTATGTACTTTTCTCACCGTTCAGTTTTTCCCCTGGATACTGAATAACCTGGGCGGATCGGTTGCTTTCGGAATCTTTGCCGTTTTCAGCATTGCAGCATTCGCATTCATTTTGTTTTGTGTGCCCGAGACCAAGGGCAAGTCATTGGAGGCAATAGAAAAAGAGCTGGGAGTGGATAAAGAGGCTGAGGAGAATGTGAAAGAAGAACATGCTTTCTCGAAAATATAATAAACACAAAATTGGATATAAGTATGAAACAAAGTAAAAGAAATCTATGGTGGTCCGTCTGTGCAGGACTCTTGTTCTGCTCGTGGGGATGTAGTTCCCGGGTGTCGGATAAGCCGGTAACGCTGGAAACGTTGTTGGACGAAATGGTGTCGGTGGAGGAACAGGCGCTGTATCCGGTTCCCTCTTATACCTGTCGTCAGGAAAGTAGCTACGACCGTGCATCAGTATCACCCGATTCTGCCGGTTGGTTTGCCAATAGTGACGGGTTTGGAATCAAACGAGTAGATACGGTGGCAGGCCGCATTGAGAAAGTGATGTTCGACGAAGTCGGACCTGGAGCGATCACTCGTATCTGGATTACTACCATTGACAAGCGGGGTACGTGGCGGTTTTATTTTGATGGTTCTGATCAACCGGGCTGGATCATTCCGGCTTATGACCTGATGCGGATCAATGTACCCGGATTGGGAAAGGGAATGTTACAGGCACACACCAGCTATACGCCCGAAGGTAAAGGAGGAAATACCTTGTTCCTGCCTATCCCTTATGCCCGTGGGTGTAAAGTGACATTCGAAGACGAGCCGGGAGTGAATCCGACTCCCAAGTATTATCACATCAACTTCCGTAAATATCCTGAAGGCACACAGGTAGAGACTTTTTCTAAGGAGGTAGTGGAGAGAGCGGCACAGAAGATTGCCGAAGTAGACAACCGTCTTCTTCAGCCGGTAGCCGGCCGTAAAGGTGAGATCCTCCGGGAGGAGAAGAGTATTCTTCCTTCCGATTCATTGGTCATCCCTCTGCCTGCAGGCGAAAATGCGGTATACGAAGTGAAGTTCAATATTCGTACCGATAATCCTGAACAATATGCCCAGTTGATGCGGGAATTGGTGTTCAGTGCCGGGTTTGACGGAAAGCAGACCGTATGGGTACCGTTGAGTGACTTCTCCGGAGGTGGTATGGGTGCCCCCAAGGTAGATAGCTGGTATCTGACATCCGATGGAAAAGGAAATATCTCCAGTCGTTGGTTGATGCCTTACCAAAAAGATGGTGTGCTGAAAGTGCTTAACCTCTCTTCCCGGTCGGTTGCTGCTACAATGGAGGTGAATGTAGCTCCATTAAAGTGGAATAAAGATCGTTCGTTGTATTTCTATGCTTCATGGAGACAGGAAAATGGTATCTATATCCACGATAAACCTGAAGAGGCCGACCAATGTGTAGAATGGAACTTTGCTACCCTGAAAGGTAGAGGTGTCTACAAAGGCGATTTACTTTCACTTTATAATCATGCCCCGTTGTGGTATGGTGAAGGTGATGAAAAGATTTGGGTGGACGACGATACTTTCCCATCACATTTCGGTACAGGCACAGAAGATTACTACAATAGTTCATGGGCACCGGTAGTGCCTTTCTATACTCCATTTGGAGGAGCCCCGAGAGCCGATTTGGAAAACTCTCACGGTTATAATGCTTTCTATCGCACCCGCCATCTGGATGGTATTCCTTTCAATAAGAGCTTTAAGTTCGATATTGAAATGCTGGGATGGAAACGAGGTGAGGCCGATTATGCCACTACTATTTATTGGTATGGCGATCCGGAGGCACAGGTATTTGGAACTTCAGGTATTGAAGAAGCCCGCCGGCAGTTGCTGCCTGCTGTTGAGGCTTCGGCAGACTGAAAAACATATGATAGTATTATTTAAATTTTTAATTAAATCTAATTGGTGAATATGAAACATGAAAGACCTTGCCTTGTGGCCTCCGGAAGTGACTGGCTGCAAGAAGTGTTGAGAAGGCTTTTGGTCTGGGTGGTTGTCTTGTCCTCGGGGACATTGATGGCATACGCGGGCAATCTGGATATCAGCCAGACGAAAGTCATTACGGGTACGGTGACCGAAAAGGAAACAGGTGATCCGTTAATTGGAGTAAACGTTTCGGTAAAAGGTACTTCGAAGGGTACAATTACAAATTTGAATGGCCAGTATTCGGTCGATGTGAATTCCGATAAAGATATTCTGGTATTCTCGTTTATCGGAAAGGCTACACAGGAGAAAGCAGTGAAAGGATTGAGTCAGATTGATGTGGTGATGGCCGATGATGCCACGATGTTGGGCGAAGTAGTGATCCAGACCGGTTATATGACACAGCGTAAAGCTGATCTTACCGGTTCGGTTGCTATGGCCAACACTTCGGATTTGGCTCAGAATCCTTCGACTAATGCATTGAAGTCTTTACAGGGAAAATTGCCGGGTGTATTTATTACTACAGATGGTAGCCCTGGGGGAAATGCTTCGATACAGATTCGCGGACTTACGTCACTGAATGCGCAGCCTAACCCGCTGATCGTACTTGATGGATTGGCAGGAGACTATAACCTGCGTGATATCAACCCGGCGAATATTGAATCGATTCAGGTGCTGAAAGATGCGGCTTCGGCCAGTATTTATGGTTCGAGAGCTGCCGGTGGTGTGATTATCATCGAAACAAAGAAGGGTAAAAAGGGTGAATCGAAGATTAGTTACGAAGGTCGTGTACAGTTCTCTAAATGGGTTAATAAACCCGACCTGTTGAATACCGATGAGTATGGACGTGCCATCTGGCAAGCGTATGCAAACGACGATAAACTTGGTGAAATCAAGCAAAGCGTCCGTTTCTTCGATTATGACTGGAGTTATGACAGCAACGGTTATCCGGTACTTAATTCCGTGAAACCGGTGGAATGGCTGAATACAGCTCAGACTATGCGCTCAGCCGATACTAACTGGATCGATGAAATATCTCGTACCGGAGTATCGCAGAACCATCAGATTTCAGTATCGAGTGGTACTGATAAATCACGTACTTTCTTCAACCTGGGTTATGAAAACACAGAAGGTATTCAGATTGAAACTTTCTGGAAAAAATATTCGGCTCGTTTGAACTCGGAGTATGACTTATTGAATGGTCGTTTGAAAGTAGGTGAAAACCTGGAGTTGAACTATATGAATTATCGTGAAGCCAACCATACACAGCTTGCTGCAAATGAACCCCCTATCATTCCTGTATATACCGAAACCGGTGGTTGGGGTGGTGCTTCTCTCGATGTGGGTATGGATGACTATCGTAATCCGGTGAAAGACCTTATTCTGGGGAAAGACAATGTCAATAAGTTCCTGAAGGTAATTGGTAATACGTATGCCGATTTGATGATTATCAAAGGTTTGAACCTGAGAACATCATTCGGTGTAGATTATCGTGGTTCATATTATCGTGCAGTCGATAAAAAATGGAGTGAAGCAGACGGTTCGGGCCGTGATGAAAAGTTCAACTATGTCCGCAACGATCAGACTCATTTCCTGGAATACCAGTGGACCAACCAGATCAACTATAACGGGCAATTCGGAAAACACTCGATAGGAGCTGTAGTCGGAATGGAATTTACGAAAGCTGAAAGTGAAGCATTCTATGCACGTAAAGACGGTTTGACTCTGGAAGACAGAGACTATGCTTTTTTAAGTTCGGCTACTGGTGACAAGATTACAGAGGCTACCGGTTCGGGTGATGCTTATGCTCTGTTGTCATACTTCGGTAAGTTCAACTATTCGTATGCTTCCAAATATCTGGCATCGGCAACATTACGTTATGATGGTTCTTCCAAGTTCGGTGCTGATAACCGTTGGGCAGTCTTCCCGGCATTTTCTTTGGGATGGAGAATTAAGAATGAACCGTTCCTTGAGAATGTAGATTTTCTTTCGGACCTGAAGCTGAGATTCAGTTGGGGACGTAATGGTAACTCGGCCATTCCTAGCGGATACCTGCAAAGTAGTTATGTAGCCGATTATAACGGAACTTCTTATGCTATGAACGGACAGGAAAGCGGTTCTCTACAGTCTGGTTTCCGTAAATATCTCACCGGTAATTCGACATTGAAATGGGAAACTGTAACACAGACCAACTACGGTATCGATTTTGGTTTCTTCAACCAGAGCCTGGTCGGAACAATCGATTACTTTTATAAGAAGACAACTGATATGCTTTATTTGCCCCCTTATATCGGTGCATTCGGTGAAGGTGGAGATACTTATGTGAATGGTCCGAGTATGGAAAACCGTGGAGTTGAAATCTTGCTGACATACCGGAACAGTCTTCCATCGGGATTTAATTATAGCATTACGGGAAACATCGCGACTTTCAAGAATAAGATTACTGAATTGCCGGACAATGTGAGAAGTGTATATGGTGGAAACGGTATGTTGGATGATATCATCGGACGCCCCCGTAACTCTATATACGGATACGTGGCAGACGGAATCTTCAAGACACAGGAAGAGGTGGACAATTCACCGCAGCAGGCAGGAAAAGGTTTGGGACGCATTCGCTATAAAGACCTTGACGGAGACGGACGTATCACTCAGGACTACGACCGTACATGGATTGGTGTCAGTGACCCGGACTTTACTTATGGTTTGAATCTTCAGGCTTCGTATAAGAACGTAGACTTAGCTCTCTTCTTCCAGGGTGTGCATGGCGGAGATGTTTGGGATTCATGGATTGAATACAGTGACTTCTGGAACATTCAGAATGTGAATAATACCAACCACTTGAAAGGTGTATTTAATGCTTGGTCTCCTCAGAATCCGGACTCTAACATTCCGGCTCTGTCTACTCGTAACACCAATGATGAAAAGCGTACGTCTACGTATTTCCTCAAAGACGGTTCGTACTTGAAGTTGAGAACGATAGAACTGGGATACACTTTCCCGGAAAGTATGGTGAAGAAAGCCATGATCAGCCGCTTGCGTGCCTATGTTTCGGCTAACAATGTATTCACTATCAAGAAATGGTGGGATAGCAATCGTTTCTCAGGTCCCGATCCTGAAATCCGTGACTTTGGCTATGTCATTCCATTTACCGCTACAGTCGGAGTTAATATAACCTTTTAAATAGAAATAGTATGAAAACCTTTTATAGTTTATTTCTGTCATCAGCCCTTTTGCTTTCCTTATTGGTGACGAGCTGTGCCGACCAATTGAATATTAACCCTAAAGGGGTGCTGGCTGATGATTTATTATTAGGAAAGCCCGAACATATTGATGATTTTGTGACTCCGTGCTATTCGCTGATTCCTTATCTGCCTTGGTCGGAAGCTCATGCATGGTGGATGCATGGTTCTATCCGATCGGATGATGCTTACAAAGGCGGATCGGGTGTAAGTGACCAGTCGGCCTGGCACGATATGGAAGTTTTCTCTTCTGTAACTGCTAATGTAGGGAACAATGACGGACCTTGGTTCAAAGGATATGTAGCGATATCCAGATACAACCTGGCACTCTATGCCTTGTCTAAAGTTACTGATGAAAACTATCCGTTGAAAGGTGTACGTACCGGTGAGGTGAAATTCTTGCGCGGAGCTACTTATTTCTTTATGAAGACTCTGTGGAGATACATTCCTTGGGTGGATGAAGAGAACGGAAGAACGGTGGAAGATGTGACTAATATCTCGAACCGCCCCAATGGTACTGATGATACATATTTGTGGGAACACATTGTTGCCGATTTGGAAGAGGCTGTCAGACTGTTGCCTGAAAAACAAGAGGAGATAGGTCGTATCAACAAGAATGCCGCACGTGCAATGGCTGCCAAAGCTTTATTGTTCATGGCGTACAAGCAGGATGCAAGACATCAGGTAGTCGAAGTGGATAAGAAGATTCTGGAACGTGCTTTGGTTTATATCAACGAGATCACTGATCAGGAAGGTGGAAATGTAGGTTTATGTGAAGACTTTGCCGAAAACTTCTTGCCGGAATATGATAATGCTACCAAAGAGGCTATTTGGGAAATCCAATACTCTATCAATGACGGAACATCAAGTGGTGGAAATACAAACAACGGTGCGGAGTTGAATGCTCCTTCCTGGGAACCTTATTTCCCATGTTGTGATTTCCATAAGATGAGCTTTAATATGGCAAATGCTTTCAGAACCGGTACGGACGGATTGCCTTTGTTCGATACGTTTAACGATGCGGAAATGAAAGGAAGATATAAAGAGTATTTCAATGAAAATAGCTTTGACCCTCGTTTGAGTCATACGGCGGCTATCCCGGGATATCCTTATAAATATAATCCGGATTTGCTGTACGAGGAAAAGGCTTCCAGAAGCCCCGGTGATTATGGTTATTTGAAATCTGTTAAAGAGTTGGTTCCTGCCGGTTGCGATTGTATCATTGTGAACCGTAATTCGATGAATGTGAAGCAAATTCGTTATGCTGAAGTCTTGTTGTGGAAAGCTGAGATCCTGATTCAGTTGGATCGTCACAAAGAAGCTCGTCCTATCATTAATAAGCTGCGCGAACGTGCTAATAACAGTAGAATTCGCTTGTTGATGGCAGATGGTACTCCTTACATGAATTATAAGGTCAGCTTGTATACCGATGAGGCTGCTTGGACCAAAGACTATGCATGGAAAGCATTGATGTTTGAGAATCGTCTTGAAACAGCATGTGAGGGAAGACGCTTCTTCGATCTGCAAAGATGGGGAATCCTGGAGCCTACGATGAATGCTTACTTCAAAAAAGAGAAAACCCGTTTCTCTTGGATGAATAATGCGGTCTTTGTTGCGGGAAGAGATGAATATAAACCTATTCCTCAGCAACAGATGAACTGGGCGAAAGGAAATTATATACAGAATCCGGGTTACTAATAAAAAACAGACGATTATGAAAAGAATATTATACTTTTTTTCTGTGATGCTTTGTATACTTGCCGTCACAGGTTGCCAGGATCGCGATATCATTGATTTTAAAGATGGAGTTTCCTTACCTCCGGTGACCGATTTGAAATCGTCACTGACACCTGATAATGATGCGGTGTTGGAGTGGAAACTACCTTCAGCGATTCCGGAAGAGATACAACGTCCTTTATCCGTTTATGTTCAGGTTTACAAAGGGGCGGTGCTGGAGCATCAGATTTCTTTGGAAGGTGAACCTACTTCGTGGGAATATACACTGAAAGAGCCTGAATCGAAATATAGGATTGTGGTTAAAGTCCAGGGGATGTTGAAAGAAAAGCCTTATGGGCAGTCAGACGAGATTTATTCGTTGGGACAAACAGTTTCTATAAATTGATTGAGAGAAAGAGGCAGCGTCGGGACGACGTTGCCTCTCTTCATTTTATGCTTTCTCACATCGGATGATGATTTTTCTTTCATCGTTCAGGGTAGTAGCAAACAGATAGATATCACCTCCGTCAGCTATTTTTAGCCGTTTTCGTAGTTCTGCCACAGATTGTGGGAAGTTGCGGACAGTGAGGTTGGCTTTATCCACTTCATTTAAGAGATTCTTCAGTTCTTTTTTGTTGAGGCATGAGTAGCCGGTCACCCGGAAGATTCGGCCTGGAAATTCTTCTATCCGTTCATCCGAGGTGTAGAGATGGCTGTTGGGATGGAGCTTGCTTAAATGAAACGCAGAAGCGATGCTGCGGAAAGCACCGGCTTTGAGAATAGAGGCGTTGGGTTCATACAAGTAAGTACCTATTTTATGGGTGTAAGAGCAATCGGTGCTCTGCTCTGCTTCGCGCGTAAAGACGAAACGCTGTATTTTTCGGTTTGCAAAGTTGATGCAGACGATAGGCTGCGATAGGGTAGGCAGGATCATCGGAGATGTCTTTTCAGACCGCAACATTAACAACAGTTCCTTACATTCGTTGTTGACGGAGATAATGTGGACCTCAGAAACATGCTTCATGTCCCGTATAGCCAGAGAAAGGTCGAGCATTGGGGAAAGTTTGATTATAACCTGTTGCCCTTTTTCGAGCAATAATTCCTCCAGTGCGGCTGCATTAGGTTCACAGTCGGATATGGCTACTGTTTTTCCGCCATGTTCATTGCGGCGTGCCGGGTCCAGGAAGATACAGTCTGTGGGCGACATTGTTTGCAAGTACTCTACTCCGTCGGCATTTTGTATCCGGATCTGCTTTAATCCCAATAGTGGAAAATTGTGAGCGGCAATCTCGCAAAGTTCTTTTTGGCGTTCGATGTAGGTGACTGTTTTAAACCGGGCTGCGAGAAAAGCACAATCAATACCGAATCCGCCCGTAAGATCGACCAGCGTTTCTCCCTGTGCCAGTGAGGCTTTGTAGAGTGCGGTGATTTCCGATGAACATTGTTCCAATGATAAATGACGTGGATAAAGAAGATTTTCCGTAGCATGCCAACTTGGTATTTTTGAAGCGGCGGCTTGCCATCCGGCTATCTGGACGATAGCAGAGGACATGTCAACCTGGGGATATTTCTTTGCCTGTAATGCGAGGGAGCGTATATCGTCATTGCGATGCTCCCGGATAAACAGGACTGTTTCCGGAGAAAGGTACATATCTTATTTTAGTTTATAAGTTTATACTTTTGTTTTGCTTCGTCTCGGTTGCACAGGTTAAAGTGCCACCATTCGCTGGGGAGTGCACGGAATCCTGCACCTTTCATGACTCTTCTTAGTAGAATTCGGCTTTCGCGTTCTTGTTGTGTTATTTTTCCCTTTTTCACGAGTTCTGCTTCGTTTGTGATATGCGATGTTGCACCCATATAATCAACTTCGGTTCCCATAGAAAGTGGGTGCCCGAGAGAGTCTACTATGCCGATGTCTACTGCCAGGCCATAATTATGCAGTCCTCCTCCTCGTGCCGGATTAGATACATAGAAATATTTAGAGGTTCCTTTTACAACATCCCACATCTTTTTCTGAACGGACATCGGACGTGCTGCATCATAAATCACCAGGCGATAGCCAGGATGCTCTGCTTTGAGTAACAGGTGTGCCTGCAAAAGGGCTTTAGCTGCGTCCGGATGGAGATATGCCTCTTTCAAATCACCATAAAGAAGTTGACCGGTGAAATTATCCGGGGTGGCATACATCAGGTTGATTATGAATGTAGAGTCGAGTTCGGAGATATTTACCAGTCCGATTGAGTCCAGATAAAGAGCTGTTTGACTTTTGGCTGCAATCGGTTGTGGCTTTTCTGGGGCTACAAGATTTATGGAGTCCATAGGTACGGGATAGAACTGCGTTTCCTTATTCCGGCAAGAGGTTGTGATAAACAGTAATAGGATGAAAGTTGCTAAAGATCCGGGCTGCATATGATTTTTTTAGTTGAATTATTAAATGCAAAAGTATAAAAACATATGCGCATATTTTAGAAGTGAGGAAGTTTTTCGTTTTTAAGGCTTGTCCTATATGTACCTCATCGGATTTACAATGCATTATAAATTAGATTTTCCCGATAGCTTTTTTGAGTAAAAAGCATTAGTCTTTTCATCGTGCCTGTCTTTCCTGCCATACTTGTTTTCCTCTGATATTTGCTTTGAGAGGATCATTTGCTTTCGGTTTATTGTTGTAATCGTTAATTTACTTAAAATGAAGAAGATCAGGAGTAGGCTAATGAATGTGAAGCTATTCCTTTTCGTACATTTGGCAGAAAGGAGTAAAAGCTGTATTGCTACGAATGTAAACTATAGGATTTAGAATGATATGGAACATGTTAATGGTCAAAATAATGAAATTACATTGATTTTCCCACATAATCGGATTGACTGTATGGCTTCTCAGAACGAACGGTTTAATCGGATTATAAATCAAGCTAACATAACGATCATTGGGAATAACAATCACATTTCAATGTATTGCGATTCTGAAGATAGTGCGGAAGAATTGTTGCTAAGTGATGGATTTCTTCTGGTTGTAAAAGGAGATAATAATATAGTAAATATAGGGACGATTATTTTACGCTATTCTACCATATTGGGTATGACGGGATTGAAGCTTATCATTGGGCAACTTCCGGGGCTGGGAGCCGGTGTTTCAAGAATGGCTAATAATTGTCGGGTAGATATTGGAAATCGTGTAGTAATTAATGGCGTTACGTTATATTTGCAAGAAGATGATTCGTGCATCAGTATTGGAGACGATAGTCAGTTGAGCTGGGGCGTTGATATATGGTGTACCGACGCACATACGATAACGAATTTAGAGGGTGAGCCGATAAATTTTGCTAAGAGTATCGTAATAGGTAAGCATGTATGGATCGGAAAAGATGTGAAGGTTTGTAAAAATGTGAAAGTCTCTGATAATAGTATTATTGGTTGGGGGAGTATCGTAACGAGGGTATTTAATGAACCCAATGTAATTATTGCGGGTGTTCCGGCTAAAGTTGTAAAACAGGGAATTAACTGGGACCGTAGATGTATCAATAAGTATTTAAAAGGATGACTACTGTTAGTTGCAAAAGAAAAGTGAGGGTATGGGTAGAGGTAATTGTAAATAGGGGCGCTGCTCTCTATGGAGAGTCCTCTCTATTTACACAAAATCGTGGACAGTGCCTTTTCTGTCCTCTCCTCCGCGAAATGCATTTCTATCTTCCATCTTCCACCTTTTTCCATCTTTTTATCTGATTATCATTTATTTACCCTGGTGGAAGATTGCGTTTTCAGCCCGTTTATCTTCCACCTTCATCTTCCATCTTCCACCCTCTGCCATCGCTTGAAAATCTTTCTTAATTCCCTCGTATTCAGAATTATACTTTCTGTTTCTTGTCAGTTTTCCCTTTAAAAAGCATTTTCATATCCCCGCTTGTTTGCTTGAAAATGTTCTGCTTTTTTCCGGAAGTCCTTTGTTATTTGCCGCTTGGGATATTCTTTGCCCCCGTCCGCCCCATTCCCTGTCCGCTATTCCCTTTCTCCCGCCTTCCTGAATAGACGGTGTCTGTCCTTTACCTTGTCCTCCCGCCTTTCCTTCCGCCGGCGCTTTCCCTCAAGCATGGTCTGTCCGAAGCATACGTTGCCTTGACGCTGCCTTTACGCGCGTACCCCCGTAACCTTGAATGCGGGTTCCATTTACCAACCGGGGTAAACGCTTTTACATGCCGAGGTAAATGGCTTTACATGCTGAGGTAAATGCTTTTACATGCCCGGGTAAATGGCTTTACATCAAGAATAAAATTCAGGTAAATATACTCTTCTGATTATCAATGATATTTAACTGCTGACCCAGCTACGCATTTATCCGGGTGCCCCCTGAGAATCCCTTTCCCATATCCCCCCGGAGAAATTTGAAACCGCCTGGCGGTTCGTTCCCAACACAGAGATTCCCCTCCCTCCCCAATGAATCCCCCTCCTTGTTTTCCAAGTATTCCCCCCTCTATATATTATAATAATGTGTCCCCTTGGCCCTCCCTTTTCCCTTCTTTTTAAAGTATGCTTTAAAACCTACCTCTCCCTCAGCCCTTTACATATAAATTTATATTTTTATGAAAAAAACTTCCTTATATATTTGCCTTGTATTGGTAAATCGCGTACTTTTGCACCCGCTTTCCAAGAGACGGAGAGCCGATTGAAATTGACATGTTGCAAGTGCGTATTGATTGCCTTAACGGATCACCAAAATAATCTCCTTTTTCTTTGGAGTTTAATATTAAAATTCGTTATCTTTGCAGTCCGATTCGCGATAAAAGGCGTTTATTCCGGTGCCTTTCCCTTTCGCTAAGAGAGCCAGAGAACAGACCGGGAAAACATTTTTAAAAAAAAACTTCCAGAAACATTTGGTGTTTTAAAATAAACCTTTTACCTTTGCACCCGCTTTTGAAACGAAGCGCAATCGAAAAGAAGAGTTCTTTGAAAAATTGATAAACAATACAAGTA
>OATE01000237.1_pt1 | contig 25356 bp, 30 predicted proteins | sample 1475901 | NCBI WGS metagenome assembly OATE01 (sample SAMEA2579944, study PRJEB22360) | human gut metagenome | reverse complement strand
GCCGGCAGCGACGCGACGCGCTCGGCGCGAACTACGACAAGGTCATGGCGATCGTCAACCAGCGCCTCAACAACGCCGGCACATCGCAGACGCAGCAGCAGGCCACGTCCACCGGCGTGACCAGCGTGACCATCCGCAGTGGCGACACCATGAGCGCGATCGCCACCCGCACCGGCCTGTGACCGCTGTCCAAGTGGAGCGTGCCCAGCGGCAACCTGAACGTGATCTACCCCGGTCAGGTCGTCACCTACAACGGCGGCGGCAGCACCGCCATCGCCGGCAACGCCCCGCCGTCCCGTACCGTGACCGTCTGCGCTGGCGACACCCTCAGCGGCATCGTGGCGCGCCTCGGCATCAGCTACACGCAACTCACCGGTTACCGTTCCGGTAATCCGAACGTGATCTACCCCGGCGAAGTGCTGCGCTACTAGCGCCGACTCGGAAAGCCAGCGGGAGCCCGAACCCCACCTAGGAACCTTGAACCCCAATCGGGGCACGGTTCCTAGGTTTACTAAGAGAATCGAGAATGATATGACCGACGAAAACATCGAAGCCCAGACCGGCACCATGGAAGCGAAGCCGGCCGGCATGCCCGATTGGCTGCTGCCCTACCGCGTGTGCGACGTGCTCAAATGGGTCGCGCTGATCGTGCTGCCCGCCATGGCGACGCTCGTGCAGGCGCTCGGCCCCGTATGGGGATGGGCATGGGCCGACCCGGCCGCGACCACCATCAACGTCGTCGCCCTGACCATCGGCGTCGTCATCGGCGCAAGCGCCCTCAAGGCCAAGGCATCCAAGGCCGAATAACAAGAAGCCCCCGAACCAAACCGCATCACGCGGCAGGTTCGGGGGCTTTTCGTCGTATATGGGTCAGGCTATCGCGGGCTGTGCCTGATTGGCGGTCAGGTATGCGGCCAGTGCCTTGCGGATCAGAGCGCTCTTGCCGATGTGCTCTCGTTCGGCCTGTGCTCGTACCTGTGCGTCCATGTCGGGCGTGAGGTATGCCTTGTAGAGCACGTCGGCCTTCCGGCGGGGCTGGTCGGCGAGGGGGCGGCCGGCGAAGATGTCGTCGATGTCATCCATCGTGATCGCCCTTTGCGGGCGGATGGTCTCGCCGATGATGGCGGGGGTGTGCTCGGTGTATTCGTCCGAGAGCTCGTTCCAGTCTGTTTCGTTGCTCATGATGTCCTCCTTGGTGTTTTTAGTCGTCGAACTTGTAGAGCCATTCGCGGCGGCAGTCCATCGCGTGGAACACCTTGCGGGTGCGCTGGGATACCAGCAGCTCCACGGGGCGTTCTCTGAACTCGTCCGGGTATCCGAGAATCGCCATGACCCTGTCGCCGGCGTGTCTCGACTGCACCTCGAACACGGCCGCCGGATGCCGGAATATGTAGTCGATCTGTGGTTGTGTGAGCCAGTGCTTGAAGGCTGACGGTTCACATTCGATCATGCTTATTGTGGTACCATAATTTAGTACCATAATCAAGTCGGGGAAACGGAACGTCGTGATCCTTCTAGGCGGCGAGGCGCGTGGCTTCCACGGCGGCGCGCAGGCGGTCGTCGGGCATGGCGATGTACCGTTGCGTGGTCTCGACCGAGGCGTGGCCTAGGAGCTTGGAGACGAGCAGCGGGTCTCGTGTGGCGGCGTAGGTCGTGGTCGCGTACCTGTGGCGCAGGCTGTGCGCCGTCCATCCGTCGCCGAGCAGCGTCGAGAGGCGCCGGCCGATGTAGCTCGACTCGACGTGCCTGCTCCACCGGCCGGGAAAACAGTAGCCGTGGGCGGATCGGATCAACAGGGCGAGGTCGTCGCCGATCGGCACGATGCGTTGCTTGTCGCCCTTGCCGACGACCACGAGGCTCCAGCCCACGAGGTCGCGCATCACGTCGCGGCTGTGCACCTTCGCTATCTCGAGGCGCCTCAACCCGCATTCCGCGCCCAGCCGGAGCATGAGCCGTTCGCCGTCCGTGGCTTTGCGCAGCGCTGCGAGTATGACGGCGAGTTCTAGTGATCGTTGCAATACCTGACCTACCGCAAGGAGGGTCAGGTGGCCGGGAGCCGCCGAAACGAGGACCGTGGCGGGGAACGCCGTTGGACGTTCGACGGCGTCGAATATCCGGCGAGGAAGCTGATGTGCGCGGCGAGGCGCGAGGAGTACGTGCGTCTGCCGGACGAGGAGGGCATGAACTTCACCCAGGCAGCCCATGCGGTCGGGGTCTCCAAGCGCGCCGGCAAGACATGGCGCAACGGGCGCACCCGCGCCACCGGGAGGAACGAAAAGGCAAGCATGGACTGGTATCGCCCCGCCATGGACAAACCCAAACGGATCCACGCGCGCCACCTCAATCAGGAGGAGCGCATCCCGATCGCCGGCCGGCCGCGCCCGGCAGAAGGCGGCTGACCGGCTCAAACACCCCCAAACCGCGCAAGGCGGCCAAGGCCGCAAACCCCGTTTCCGCGAACCCGTGGTCATGATCTCGGAGCGACCCCCGCAGATCGAGGACCGGGCGGTCCCGGGCCGCTGGGAGGGCGATCTCATCACCGGCGGCCGCGACAAAAGCGCGATCGGCACGCTCGTCGAGCGTGCCACCAGGTTCACGATCCTGCTGCACCTGCCCGACGGGCACGACGCCGAACACGTCCAGCGGGCCATCATCGACAAAATGGCCTCGCTGCCCAAACTCCTGCGCGATTCGCTGACCTGGGACCAGGGAGCGGAACTCGCCCTGCACAAACGGATCGGCGCCTCGCTGGACATGGCCGTCTGCTTCTGCGACCCGCACTCCCCGTGGCAGCGCGGCGCCAACGAGAACGCCAACGGGCTCCTGCGCCAGTACTTCCCCAAAGGCACCGGCCCATCCGTCTACCCGGAGGACTACCTCGACGCGGTCGCCGAGGGACTCAACGACCGGCCACGCAGAACCCTCGGCTCCATGAAACCAAGCGAGAAGATCATCGAACTGCCCGACGCCGCGTGACAACCTCAACAACCGACAACGCGGCCATGGAAGACCGCTCAAACCTCAGGCGTTGCAACCACCACTAAAATCCACCCCTCGACCATTACACGGTCCGTGTCGACAACAGTACGGCGAGCATAACGTTCCGCACCACGGATGACGAACTGCGATGGTTCGCAGGCGAACTCGAGGATTTGATCGACTAGCTTGAGATTGGCTCATCGGTGTATGTGGGGTTATTCCGAAATGAGATTGTTACGGCGGGAATCACTTCATTACGAATAACCCTCTTTTTTCGCATGCGTGTACGGATTATCGAACGTTATCGGAGAAGAGAAAACGGTTGCTTGAGCCTAATTCGAGGCTCAAGATGGCTCGCTTGAGGGTGACATGCCATTTGACATACTTACTTACAAGTAAGTAACATTATGCGTACTGGATATCGAGTCCAAAAGAGGATTCGAATTGCAGCAGTAACAAAGATGTTGTGTATTGCATTCCTTTAAGGAGAGTGAACGAGCATGGGCGCTGCAGAAAAAAGCAGGAGAATCTCCACCCGGAGGGGAAGGGCACGATCCGAAGGCAATGTCCACCGCGTCAGATCATGGTTCGTCCAGTTCGGGAGACAATGGCAGCTGCAGGCCATGATCTTGCCTGGCATCATCTTCATGATCGTCTTCAACTTCATCCCCATCTACGGTTTGGTCCTGGCATTCAAGCAATACACGGTGGTGGACACCATCGAGGACGCGCCTTGGGTCGGCTGGCAGAATTTCGAAACTATCCTGAAGGACCAGTATTTCTGGCAATCCGTGGTCAACACCCTGGGCATCAGCTTCATCAAACTGACGCTGGGATTCCTCCTGCCCATCGTGTTGGCGGTCATGATCTACGAAATCCCATGGACACCATTCAAGAAGATAGTACAGACGCTGACCTATCTCCCTCATTTTTTTTTCATGGATCATCCTCGGAGGCATGCTGATCAACTGGCTGTCAACCAACGGCCTTCTTAATGAAATCCTTCAATTCCTAGGTTTCAACGCAGACTCGAACTATCTGCTCGACGCCGACAAATACTGGTGGATCGCTTCCCTTTCGGACGTGTGGAAGGAAGCCGGATGGGGAACGATCCTGTATCTGGCGACCATGGCGGGAATCGACAACGCGTTGTACGAGGCCGCGGAGATCGACGGAGCATCCAAGATCCAACGCATATGGAACATCACCATCCCGGGCATCCGCCAGATCATCATCCTGAACCTCATCCTGACGGTGTCGGGACTACTGGGATCCAACCTGGACCAGACGCTCGTCCTGATGAATTCACAGAACCAGCCCAAGGCTGAGGTCATCAACTCCTACGTCTACCGGGTGGGCCTGTCCGAAGGAGACTTCTCCTATGCGACGGCCGTGGGCCTCGGCGTCTCGATCGTGTCCACGATCCTGCTGGTAGCCGTCAACCTGGTGACGAAGAAAATCAACGACAATCAGTCCGTGCTCTGAGAGAGGAAGACGACATGAATGCAAAGACCGTGAAAGGCCTTCCCGAAGGGAAACCTAGTTTCGTTGCCCGATCCCAGCGCGTGAGGCATAATTCGATCTTCTTCGACGTAGCGAACGCCGCCCTGCTGCTGTTGTTCACCATTATCATCGTGGTTCCGGTGTGGAACATCGTCATCTCGTCGTTCGCCACTTCGGAATCCCTGTCAGAAAACGACTTCATCTTCTGGCCGAAAGCGTTGTCCCTCGACAACTACGCGGCAGTGTTCTCCGACGATGGATTGTGGCAGTCGCTGTTCATCTCTGTCTCCAGAACCGCGGTGGGCGTGATCGCGCACACGATGTTCTGCGCCGTGTTCGCCTATCCGTTGAGCAAGGCATATCTGAAGGGAAGGTCAGTGTACTCCGCGATGGGCATCATCACGATGTTCTTCTCCGGCGGTATGATCCCGACCTATCTGCTCATCAAGTCGTTGGGCCTTCTGGACTCCTTCTGGGTCTATATCATCCCCGGACTGTTCAGCTACTACGACGTGATCATCCTGATGAACTTCTTCCGACAGGTGCCGAATTCGTTGATCGACTCCGCAAGGATCGATGGAGCGGGGGAGCTGCGGGTCTTCTCCTCGATCATCCTCCCGCTCTCCAAGCCGGCGTTGGCGACCATCGCTCTCTTCCACGGAGTTGCCCAATGGAACGACTTCATGACCACCAAGCTGTACATCAACAACGAGGCGTTGTATCCGCTGCAGATGAGGCTCTATGAGATCATCGTCCGTTCGCAGGCCTCGGCGCAAATGGGCACCGTGGGATCGCTGATGGTCGACACCACGACAAGAGGAATGCGTCTGGCGACGATCATCATCACCATCGCGCCGATCCTCATACTTTACCCGTTCGTCCAAAGGTACTTCGTCAGCGGCACGATGCTTGGCGCGGTGAAAGGATGAGACGGCCGATGGAGACCCTGATCCGCGTGAGCCCACGGCAATTCTCGCCCAAAGAAGACAGAAAAAGAAATGAAATGAAAGGAATGGAACAATGAAGTACAAAGGAGTCTTCACTAAAATGGTCGCGGTGGCTGGAGCGGCCTCCATGCTGGTGTTGGCCGGATGCGGCGGCAGTTCGTCGGCCAAGACGGACGACGCTACGGCGAACTTGCCAGATCCCAGCTACGAAGTGTCCGCGGACACTCCGGCATGGAAGCTGGACAAGACTAAGGACACCAAGCTCACCTGGTACGTCAACGCCGATTGGTGGAACAAATCCTGGGGCGAGGATCTCGTGACCAAGCAGATCAAGGAAGACCTGAACCTCGACGTCGAGTTCATCACAGGTGATAACACCAAGCTCAACACATTCTTCGCCAGCGGCGACATGCCGGACCTCATCACGATCTTCGACTCCAGCTCCCAGGTGGCGCAGACGGCCAACAAATGGGCTTTGCCACTGCAGGACCTCGCCAAGAAGTACGATCCGTACTTCACCAAGGTGGCTCAGAAACAGACGTTGGACTGGTACAAGCTCAAGGACGGCAAGACCTACGGCTACCCCTCGTACTCGAACACGTCCCAGGACTATGAGGACGGAACCATTCCTCCCACGGACGCGTTCATCATCCGCAAGGACGTGCTGGACGCGATCGGAGATGTCGACTTCAAGACCCCGGAGGGATTCGTCAGCGCGATGAAGACCATCAAGGAGAAGTTCCCCGATCTCGTCCCGTTCGGCTTCAACTCGTTCGACGCATCCAACAGCTCCCTCGACGCCACATTGCAGAACATGCTCGGCGTTCCGATCATCAAAGACGGCAAGTTCTACGAGAGGAACCTAGACGAGGACTACGTGACCTGGCTCAAGGCGTTGAGGCAGGTACACCAGGATAGAAACATCTCCGACGACAGCTTCGCCGACGACGAGGAAACGCTTAAGGAAAAGGTGAGCTCGGGCAAGTACGCCACCATGCTGCTCCAGGCGTTCCACCAGAAAGGCACCGAACTTCAAACCTGGATGTCCTCGAACCCCGGCAAGGAATACGTCGCCGTCGACGCCATGGAGTCCACGGAAGGCAACGAGCCAACCCTGTCCCAGGCCGGACTGAGCGGGTGGACCATCACCTACATCTCCAAGAAGACCAAGAACCCGGCGAAGGCCATGCAGCTGTACACGTATCTGCTCGACGACCCCGGCCAGTACCTGGTGAACTTCGGCATCGAGGGAAAGACCTACACCAAGAACTCCGACGGCACCGTCTCATGGACGGACGAGGCCAACGAAGTGCGCGCCAACGAACCGGAGAAGTTCCAGAAGGAATGGCGAATCGGCGAGTTCGTCCTGTTCAGCCACGACCGGTACAAGGCCCTGAACAAGGATTCATACGTCCAAGCGATCCGTCAGATGCAGGACTGGGGACGAGACTACCTCAAGCCCCAGTTCGAGATCGAGAACATCAGCCCCGACGCGAACACTCCTCAGTCTCGGTCCCTGTCCGCGATCAACACGAACTGGTCGACGACCCTGGTGTCGATGATCCGCGCCGAATCCGAAAAGAAATTCGACGAACTGCTGACCACGTACGAGAAGTTCGAGAAGGACAACGGCATCGACCAGATCAACAAGATCCGCGACGAGAAGATCGCCGCGAACATGAAGAGACTGGGCGAGTGAGCCCATCCCCCCCCCATGGGGGTGAACGGTTCCGGGCGATTGCCCGTTGTTCACCCCCATGGGGGACCATCCAGACATAAGCACGGCCATGACGTCAACGTCGACGAACGGTTGATTGAAGAAGGAGGAAACCCATGGGAGCGAAGATCTTCCGCACCATTTCCCAAAGGCATCTCATGGAACCCATCGAACAAGCCTCGCACGAGGGGACGTTCGACGTGGAGATCATGATGAAACCCGGGGAAACGATGCAGCGCGTCGTCGGCTTCGGCGCGTCCCTCACGGACTCCTCCGCGTATCTGCTCAACGAGACGCTGGACGATGAGAGCAGAAAACAAGCCATGACGGACCTCTTCGACCCGGACCAGGGCATCGGCCTGTCGATGCTCCGCAATCCGATGGGCGCAAGCGATTACGCCAGGGATGTCTACAGCTACGACGACATGCCGGATGGGAAACGGGACGACTCGATGGAGCATTTCTCCATCGCGCGAGACGAACGCAACGTGATACCCCTGATCCACGAGGCCAAGCGGCTGAACCCCGACCTGAAGGTCGTGATGAGCCCATGGAGCGCCCCCGCATGGATGAAGACCAACGGAAGCATGAAGGCGGGAAGCCTCAGGGAAGACTGCCGGGAAACCTACGCCAGGTATTTCGTCCAGTGCTTGCGCGCCTACAGGTCCCACGGCATCGAAGTACATGCCGTCACGCCCCAGAACGAGCCCCTGTACGAGCCCACCCATTACCCCAGCATGGCGATGAGCGCACAGGAGGAGACCGTCTTCGTCAGGGACCATCTCAGGACGGCCATGCGCGAAGCGGGATTCAAGACGCTGATACTCGGATACGACCACAATTGGGACAGATGCGACTATCCGCTGGCGTTGCTTGACGGCGCGGCCGAATCGTTCGATGGAATCGCATGGCATTGGTACGCGGGCGACCCCCAATCGCAGAGCGTCGTGTCCGAACGCCACCCCGGGAAACTCTCCTATGTGACCGAAGCGTCGGGCGGAGAATGGATCCCCGGGTTCGAACCGGCGTTTAGCCACCTGGTTGGCATGATCATCCAGGCACTGAACCATGGGGCGAATGCGTTCGTCCTATGGAACATCGCTTTGGACGAGCATCGCGGACCGACGGTGCCTGGATTCGGGGAATCCACATGCGGGGGGCTGCTGCGCGTCGACTCCGAACGTCGCAAGGCGAGCAAGGAGATCGACTACTACGGGCTGGCGCATTTCAGCCGTCACATTCGTCCGGGGGCCCATGTCGTCCCCACCATCGCAACGGGAAACACGGACGGCGCGCGATGCGTGGCGGCGCTCAACGAAGATGGAAGCCGCGCCATGGTTCTTCTGAACGATGGGGAATCTCCGATAACCGTCAGGGCGGGGTGGGAGGATAACGCGGCCAACGTTACGCTGACGCCTAAAGCCGTCGCTACGATCGTATGGAGGTGAGGCAAATGATCAAGCAGATATTCTCCACGGACGGCAAACTATACGCATTGCTGAGCACCATGGTGCAGATTCTAGAACTCAACGTCCTCATGGTGCTGTTCAGCCTGCCTCTCGTCACCATAGGCGCCAGCATCTCGGCGGCCTACTCGGTGTGCCGCAGGATGAGACGGGAGGGGGACGTCGCCGTATGGAGGGAATTCGTCCGTGAATTCAGAAGAGGATTCGCAAAACCGACCGGATTATGGGCGATGCTTCTGACGGCGGGCATCGCCATGGTGCTGGGATTCCAGGAATTGCAGAGCCTCACCAACTCGTTCACGCCCCTCATGCTGCTGATCCTGGCGGCGTACGGCGTCATCCTCATGGCCGCGACGTACATGTTCATGCTTCCCGCCTACTTCACGATGAGCGTGGGCGAGATTATTCGAGGATCGTTCTCGCTGGCCTTGCAGCACCTCCTGCCGTCCATGGCGTGCGTGGTCGTGACCATCGTCCTCATGGGAGGCCTGCCGGTCTTCGCGCCGCGCCTGCTGCTGGTGTGGCTATTGTTCGCCCCGGCATCATGCGTCTGGATCAACGTGCTGATACTGGAGCCGATCCTGCTCGAACACGTGGCGCAGTCCAGGCCGGCGGCGAGCCATGGGACAACGCCTCGAACCGAACCCACAAGAATGAAAGCCGACATCGAATCATGAACAACGAGAAGAAAACCACGCCACGGCACCGACCCGAGACCGAGGAGCGACGCCAAAGCATCATCGAGGCCGCCGCCGACGTGTTCGGCAGCAAAGGCACGGCGAACGGAACGCTGCAGGAAGTGGCCGACAGGGTAGGAATGACCAAGGCCGGGGTCCTGCATTACTTCGGATCAAAACGAGGACTGCTGGAAGCGGTGCTCAGGAACCGGGACTCCAGCGAAGTCGCCGAATTCGACCAGGGGCATCTGCCCAGGGGGGCGCAGGCGTTCCGCCACTTGGTGGAGACCGCAGAGTTGAACGCGAGCCGTCCCAACGTGGTGCGAACCTTCGTCACCCTGTCGGCCGAATCAGTGACGGAGAACAACCCGGGAAACACATACTTCCACGAACGGTACGACGGACTACGCAACGAACTCAAAGAGCGAATGCAGGACATGGCCGACGAAATGGGACGGGACCTCGACGAGGAAAAGGCCGAAGCGGCCTGCGCGTCCATCATCGCGGTCATGGACGGCCTGCAATTGCAATGGCTCATTGATAAAGACCACATCGACATGCCCAGCACCGTGGACTTCGCGATAAAAGCGCTGATCGCGGTGGTGTTCGATCACAGGCAAACCGAAATAGGCCACGAGCCGCAAAAAGACGAAAGGAACGAACAAGTATGAGCGAGAACATCAGCGGCCAGAAGCTCCCCTACCGCAACCCGGATCTGCCGGTTGAAGAACGCATCGACGACCTGCTCTCCCGCATGACCCTGGAAGAAAAGGTCGGGCAGATGATGCAGCTCGACGCACGCTCCGGCGACTTGGACGACTTGATTGTGAACAGGCACGTCGGCTCGATCCTGCACACTAGTCCGGACGACCTGCCTCGAGCGGCCGAGACCGTCAACACGAAGACACGTCTCGGCATTCCCCTGATCATCGGCGACGACTGCATCCACGGATACTCCTTCTGGCCCGGAGCGACGATCTTCCCCGAACAATTGGGCATGGCGGCAAGCTGGGATCCGGACAAGATTGAATCGATGGGCCGGGCAACTGCCGAAGAGGTCTCTGCCACGGGTGTGCATTGGACCTTCTCCCCGGTGCTGTGCATCGCCCGCGATACCCGCTGGGGACGCGTGGGGGAGACCTTCGGCGAAGATCCGACGCTGATCGGCGAACTCTCCAGCGCCATCGTCAAAGGCTACCAAGGCGGAGCCAACGCCACGGAACCATTGGGCCGAGACGCTATCCTTGCCTGCGCCAAACACTTCGCAGGCTATTCCGAAACTCAGGGCGGCCGCGACGCATCCGAGGCTGACCTCAGCCATCGCAAGCTTGAGTCATGGTTCCTTCCACCCTTCGAACGCGTAGCCAAAGAAGGCTGCGGCACATTCATGCTCGGATACGAATCCATTGACGGCGTCCCGGTCACCTTCAACCAGTGGCTCCTGAAAGAAAAGCTACGTGGCTCCTGGAACTACCAGGGCACACTCATCACCGACTGGGACAACGTGGGCCGCTCCGTCTGGGAACAGCACGTCAAGCCAGACTATACGCATGCGGCGGCGGACGCCGTCAAGTCAGGCAATGACCTGATCATGACCACGCCACAGTTCTACGAAGGCGCGATCGAGGCCGTGGACACAGGCCTGCTCGACGAATCACTGATCGATGCCGCAGTGTCACGCATCCTGGCGTTGAAGTTCCGTCTGGGACTCTTCGAAGACCCGCGTCTACCGGATCCCGAACGCATCAAGGTCATCATGGGTTCGGCGGAACATCGACAGGCGAACCTCGAGCTAACCCGAGAATCCGTGGTCCTGCTGCGCAACGACGGCTCACTGCCCCTGAACATCGAAAACAACAGCTCCGCTGCCAACACAATCAAACACATCGCCGTCATCGGACCGCTGGCCGACGACGCGCAAACCCAACTCGGCGACTGGGCCGGCAACTCCGGACAAGTCAACTGGATGCCCGACGGCCATCCACGCGAAGCGATCACCACCGTACTCGACGGCATCAAAGCCATCGCAAAAAAGACCGGCATCGAAGTCGCCTACATGCGCGGCGCGAACATCGTGAACCTCGTGCCCGACCCCGAGGGCGAACTCTATCCCGACGGACAACCCCGACCCAAGGTAGCCGTCCCCGCACCCGTCGACCAGACAATGATCGACGAAGCCGTAGCCAAAGCCCGCCAATCCGACGCAATCGTGACCGTCGTCGGCGACGTAGTGCAACTGATCGGCGAAGGATGCTCCACCGCCACACTCGAACTACTCGGCGGACAAAACGCACTACTCGATGCGCTCGCCGATGTGTCGAGGGAAACCGGGAAGCCATTGGTCTTGGTGTTGGTCAGCTCCAAGCCGCAGGTGCTTCCACCGTCGGTGGTTGGTCCCGTCCCTGTCGTCGCCAATCTGCGTCCCGATGGCACGCCTATCCACTGCCGTGAGAGCGAGGGCGGGGCAAGCGCCCTGCTGTGGGCTCCTTCACCGGGCATGGAGGGCGGTCGCGCCATAGCCGAGATCATTTTCGGTCTGACGGATCCATCCGGGCGTCTGCCGATCACTTTCCCGCGCCATGCGGGTCAGCTGCCGGTCTATTACAACCAGATCAGAGGCCAGCATGGCGACCGGTACGCCGATCTGACGCAGGATCCGGCGTTCGCGTTCGGCGAGGGACTCGGATACACCACGTTCGAGTACGATGATCCGACGATTAGCAATGTCCCGCCTTCCGGCGTCTTCACCGCAGCCGACACCATACATGCCGAAGTCACCGTGACCAACACCGGGAAGCGTTACGGCGTCGAGGTCGTGCAGGCATATGTCGGGGACCTCGTGACATCCACCAGCTGGGCCGATCGGGAACTCAAGGCGTTTCGACGCGTCGAACTGCAGCCGGGCGAAAGCAGGATCGTCTCCTTCGACATTCCCGTCGCAGACTGCACCATCGTCGATCCGGACGCCAACCGCATCGTCGAACCCGGCGAATTCGAACTGCTCATCGGCCACTCCAGCCGACGAGAGGACTTGAAACGCGCCATCTTCGCCGTAGCCTGAAGCACATCGGAAAACGGCGCGCCCCAGACAGTTGGGCGCAGCCCGTTAAAAGGGGCTGCGCCGAACATGACGAAAAATAAAGAACAACACCATCCGAAAGGGAGCATCATAATGGGGACGACAGGACACAGCGACGTGCCAAGGCCCGAACATCCCGAACCGCAGTGGCAAAGAGACAATTGGCGCTGTCTCAACGGCACATGGGACTTTCAACTCGATCTCAACTGCAGCGGACAGGACAGGGGATGGTACAGGAAGCATGACTTCGACCAGAGCATAGTCGTGCCTTTTTGTCCGGAAAGCAAACTGTCGGGTATCGAATACAAGGACTTCATTCACTGCTGTTGGTACAGGCGATCAATCGAACTCAGCGAAAAAGAGCTCACCGGTATAGTCAGACTTCACTTCGGCGCCGTTGATTATGAAACGACCGTCTACCTGAACGGGGAACGACTTGGAGTGCATCGCGGAGGATACTCCCCATTCAGTTTCGACATCCAGAGAATAGCGCACGTGGGTGTGAACGAATTGGTCGTATGCGTGAAGGACGAACTGCGATCTGGACGACAGCCAAGAGGCAAGCAATCCGAACGCTACGACTCATACGGCTGCTGCTACACCCGCACTACAGGCATATGGCAGACCGTATGGCTGGAATTCATGCCGCAGACCCACGTCGTTTCGGCCCGCTTTCACCCGAATCTATCGCGAGACAGTGTCGGCATCGACCTGACGGTCGATGGCCGAACCCGGCAAAGATCACAGCTGGCGAACATAACCATCAGCTTCGAAGGGAACCAGGTGGGCTCTGCGTCCATCGCCATGGGCAGTGACAGATGCTCCCTGGAGGTGCCACTTGAGAAAACTGTCCCATGGGCCGTCGGACAAGGCAACCTATACGATGTGCGAATCAGCTACGGCGAAGACGTCGTCTGCAGTTACTTCGGCATGCGATCCGTGGACATCGAGGGCAACCGAGTGCTCATCAACGGCGAACCCGTATTCCAACGCCTCGTCCTGGACCAGGGCTACTACCCGGAAGGCATCTATACGGCCAAGGACCTGGAAGAACTGTCCCGCGACATCGACCTGTCGATGGCGGCGGGATTCAACGGTGCGAGGCTCCACCAAAAGGCGTTCGAACCAAGGTTCCTGTACGAATGCGACCGCAAAGGATACATCGTATGGGGGGAAATGGCCAACTGGGGTCTCGACATCACCACGGCATCAGGATTGACCGCCTTCCTTCCCGAATGGCTGGAACTCCTGGAAAGGGACATCAATCATCCATCGATCGTCGGCTGGTGCCCGTTCAACGAGACCTGGGACGTCGACGGAACGAAACAAGACGATGATGTGCTCCGGCAGACATATGCGGTCACCAAAGCCATCGACCCATCGCGTCCGTGCATCGACACCAGCGGTATGTTCCACACCGTCACCGACATCTACGACGTGCATGATTACGAGCAGGATCCCGTACGCTTCGCAGGCAACTACGCCGGACTGGATCCCTCGGACGGCTCGGGCTACGTTGACCCATTCCCCGAACGCCAGCGTTACCAAGGATGCAAACCCTTCTTCGTCAGCGAATACGGTGGCATCAAGATAGCAAGCCGTGCACGCGTGGACGGAGGAGAGTCGTGGGGGTACGGGGAGGCCGCTGCGGGCGAGTCGGAGTTCATGGAACGCTACCACGGTCTAACGAAGGCTCTGTTGGACAATCCGGCCATTTTCGGCTTCTGCTACACGCAGCTATATGACGTCGAGCAGGAATGCAACGGACTATACACACACGACAGAAAGCCCAAGGTCGACATCGCAGCGGTGCGTGACATCAACATGGAACGAGCCGCAATCGAAAAGAGTTGAACCTGACGTCCAGGTGCGTCTTCAGGCATGTGCTGATTCCGAAGTTGGCTGTTCCTCGCCGGTGAGGAACAGCTAACCCATTGCATTGGCGAATTCCATCGCGCTTTGCTCGTCGAGGAATGCCTCTGCGATTTCGGCGGGACGGTTTTTTCTTGCCGCTCGTGTTGTAACCGACGCCGATGGTCGTGGCTTCGGGATTGATGATGTTCAGGTAGTGGCCGACCGTCTTGTACGCGGCCTCACCTTTCTGCATCAGCTCGTAGCCGGACAGGTCCTTGTATTCTGGATGCTCCTGATGAGCTTCTCATAGGTGACCTTTTCGGCGTCGTACCAGCGGGACACCGGATCGGGGCCGCCTGCGATGTTCTAGCCAACACTAACGCCCTCATTGAAGTTGTGTTCCATCGTGTTGGTCGAAGCCATATAGTTGGCCTCTGTGCTTGCGGCCGCGGTTTGAACGAAGCTGACCTTGAATTCCGGCAGGCCGGCGGACACGCGACGCTTGTTGGTTTCGCGGTTGACCTCCTCCCCGGTCTGGAGGCCGGGGATTCCCTGTCTTCGACCGTTCTTTTACTTGCCCTGCCTTGATGGAGGCTGTCGGGTTTTCAATCGGTTCACGTTTGGGGGATCGTGCGCTGCGCCCACCGTAAGAGGGCGGATTCCGTCTTATTTGCATCCCTGTCCCAATCCCTGGGGTTGGGCTGGCGTGCTTTTTGGTGACCGTGGCGGTCGGCCCGACCGGCCCACGATTGAGTTATAAGGTTTGTTTGCGCCGTTTGGGTGGCGCTTGGAATCATTATCGCATGTTCTCGCAGTCCGTATGGGGTTGCGCGTGGGAAATCCCGTACGCCATTTGGAGGATGTTCCACGCGGCGTTCGCATCCCTGTCGTGCTTGACGTGGCAGTCGGGGCATTCCCATTCGCGCACGTGCAACGGTTTGCGGCCGGTGCGGACGCCGCACGCGTGGCAGATCTGGCTGGAGGGTTCATTCCATGCGATTCGCACGGCCTGACGGTTCATGCGAGCTGCGTACGCTTCGATCAGGCTTACGAGGGTTCCCCAGCCGGTGTCGAGCACGCTCTTGCCCAGCCGCGTCTTCGCCAGTCGTGCGGGGTATAGGGTCTCGAGCGCGATGTGACGGTTTTCAGCGACGATCTTCAGCGCGAGCTTGTGCAGGCAGTCGCGGCGGATGTTCTTGATGATGGCATGTTCCTTGGCGACGCGTTTGCGTTGTTCCTCGTACCGGTTGCTGCCCTTCGACAGTCGGCTGAGCTTGCGTTGCAATACGGCGAGGCGTTCCGCATGCTCGTACAGGACGTGCGGATTGGGGATATTTCCATGTGCGTCGCGCCGCCCTTGTCCTGGCTGGCTATCGCCGCCAGAGATATGAGCCCGAGGTCGATGCCACACCACTCATGGATGGGTTCCGGCCATGAGTCAGGCTCGTTCCTCATCACGTTGAACGACACCATGTATTCGCCCGACCGCTCCAACGAAATGGTCAGACCGGAAGGTTCGGACGGCAGGTCACGGCTCCAACGGAAACGCAGCTCTCCCGTGACTCCGGGCAACCGCAGGTACCCGTAGCGTCCGTCAGGCTCGTGCCGGATACGCCAATGCGCGCTACGGGTGAATTCCGCAGTCTGACGTTTGCCGCGCTTCTTGAACCGGGGCTCTTCGACGTAAGGACCCTCCCAGTCCGGCGCCATCGATTTGAAATGCATGTCCCACGCGCACCCCAGATGCCTGAGCGTCTGCTGCGTGGGAACGCAGGACACGTCGTTCAACCACATGTAGGATCCATCGCGTTTCATCTGCGTCAGATGCTTCGACAACTGCCCGTACCCTTGCAACCCCAAACCGGCTCGACGTTCCGAATACTGCCACGCCAGGCTCACGTTCCACGTCACGCGCACGCAACCGAACAACCGCGCCAACTCGTTGCGCTGCAAACCCCCCGGATACAAACGGTACCGGTATCCGACCTTCACCGCACCCATAGGCACTCCTTTCCAACCGGGTAATACTTCCCGCTGGAAACGAACCTGCGAACACAACAACCCGCAAAAACAAACCGACCGGCCAACGTGTCGCCGATCCCTCCCCCGGTCGGGACTGTCTCTCGAAGTGTGTAACTGGCCTTAACTGGCCGGTCGTGTGGCCGGTCGGAAAGGCTGGTGGACGATGTCTGCTGGGACAATGGGAAACATGACACCGACGAAGAAGCCGGACGCGGAAAAACGCAGCGCCGAGCGGGAGGCAGCGCTCACATTCGTGCGCATGGCCAAGGAAAAGGACTGGATCTGACAGGGCCCGACGGACTGCTCAAACAGTTCACCAAAAGCGTGCTGGAGACGGCCCTGGACGAGGAGATGACCGAGCACCTGGGATGCGCCAAGCACAAGAAATCCAAGGACGGCAGGGCCGCGAACACGCGCAACGGCACCACCGCCAAGACCGTGGTCACCGATTCGGTCGGTCCGGTCAGGATCGAGGTGCCGCGAGACCGCGATGGCTCGTTCGAGCCGGTCGTCGTCAGGAAACGGCAGCGGCGGCTGCCCGGGGTGGACGAGGTGGTGCTGTCCCTGTATGCCAGGGGCCTGACCGCCGGCGAGATCAGCGCCCACTTCCAGGAGATCTACGGGGCGGACGTGTCCAGGGAGACCGTCAGTCGCATCACCGAGCGGGTCGTGGCCGAGAAGGACGAATGGTGCTCGCGTCCCTTGGATCGTGTGTACGCGGCCGTGTTCATCGACGCGACCGTCGTCAAGGTGCGCGACGGGCAGGTCGCCAACCGCACGTTCTACGTGGCCGTTGGCGTGGATCTGGAGGGCGACCGAGACGTGCTGGGCATCTGGGCGTCGCCCGCCGCGGAGGGCGCGCGCTATTGGCCGTCGGTGCTCACCGAGCTGAAGAACCGGGGCGTGGACGATGTGTTCTTCCTGATCTGCGACGGACTCAAAGGCCCGGTGGGCGCGGTATGACCGCTGGCCATCGTGCAGACCTGCGTGGCGCATCTGCTGCGCAACACGTTCCGCTACGCGTCGAAGAAGGACTGGGACGCCATCAAACGCGATGTCAAACCCATCTACACCGCGGCGGCGGCCCGCGACGCGATGCCGGACAAGTGGGAGGCGAGATATCCCGCGATCCGCAGGCTGTGGATGGACGCGTGGGAACGGTTCATACCGTTCCTGGACTATGACGTGGAGATCCGGCGCGTGATCTTCACGACCAACGCCATCGAATCGCTCAACGCGAGATTCAAGCGCTCCATCCGCGCCCGCGGCCACTTCCCCGACGAGCAGGCCGCGCTCAAGTGCATGTACCTGACCGTCCGCTCGCTGGACCCCACCGGCAAGGGACAGATACGATGGAGCGCGCGCTGGAAGCCCGCGCTCAACGCCTTCGCCATCACCTTCGCCGACCGCTGACCAAGCGAGGGAACACAACAATGAAAACGCCAGTTACACACTTAACGAGACAGGCCCGTCATGACGGCATCAGCGCTCGCCGCCTGTACTTCGTATCCGCCTACGACGTTGATTGAGGCGGATGCGGATTCGTGGGAGTACATCGAGGTGACCGGTAGCGGTGGGCAGCGTGTGCCGTGCGTGCATTTCAGGGTCTCGGTGGGTGATGGGACGCAGACCTATATGCAGTGCGATTGGGATGGCGTGCAGACCGGGGAAGGAGCGGCGGAATGATGGATGATGTGACGCTCAGGGCGCATGCTGCGGCGTGCGAGGCCTACGCGCTGCCGGAACCATTGTCGGACGACCCGAACCGTGTCCAACGGGTGTACGTGCAGCGCGAGGCCTACGAGGCCGGCTACCTCAAGGCCCTCGACGGCATGGAGCGCATCGAGGACGCCGGCGGGTGGATGCGTGGCGTCTAGGAGCGGTCGATCGAGCATTACGGCGTTCGCGACCGGATGATCGTGTGCATGGAGGAGTGTTCGGAGCTTATCCACGCGGTCAGCAAGCTCCTGCGGGGCAGGGGCGTGCGCGAGAATCTGGTCGAGGAGATGGCCGACGTGACGATCTGCTTCAACCTGCTCGCGATCATCCATGACGTCAATCCGGAACAGCTCGACAAGGTCATCAGGGCCAAGACCATCCGCGAGGCCCGGCAGCGAGCGGCGGGCACTTCGACTACGCGCAATACAGCACGCGGGAGGCGTTCGAAGGCCGGTTTTGCGACGCCGAGATCAACGACCTGTTTTATGACCTGTTCTGCGCTCCCTTGTGGGGCAGTCGTACCGGCGGATTGGCCGAAGCGCTCGACCTGTGGCAGGCCGGAGACATCGGCGAGGACGCCTACCGGGAGGGAATCATGAAGTTCAAACGCAAATGGTTCGAGCAGTCCCGCCTGAAACGCCTCAAGGGCTACGTGGACCAACGCTGCGAAGAACTGCACGACCAGCTCATAACCGAACTCAACCTCGAACAGGAGGACGAAATATGAAACTCGAGGACTTCATGCACGCCAGCTGAGAAGCCATAACCGCGCTCGCCGACACCGAATTGACCCTCAACGACAGCCCCGCCGACGCGTTCGCCATCGGCTACGAAAAAGCCCGAACCAAACGGCTCGAGATCACCGACGAGATGGTGGACGCGGCCCGCAAGGCAACCGCTCCAAATCGAATCCTTCACCGCCGCCGCCATCGCCGACATCCCCGATGCCGATATGGACACCATCAGGCTCCTGATGAAGGTATGGCGCGAGAAATACCCCGGCAACCTCCTGCGCTCCCTCTACTACAACGCCCACGAGAACCTGCAAGACTTCGGCATCGGCATCCCCCAGAAAGTCAAGAGCGAAGCCAAGGCCTGCGTCGGCTGGCCACGCAAGGCCGTGCGCTCGCTGTCGGACTTCACCGACTTCGACGGATGGGAATACCAAGGCTCCGACGACAACGGCATCGACGATCTCACCGAGGAAAGCGGCCTGCGTCTCGCAATCCAACCGTCGGTCATCTCCTGCTACACGCACTCATGCAGCTTCCTCACCGTAGTTGACGACGACGGAATCGCAGTCGTGCCCCGCTCTGCCGACTGGTCGGCCGCGTTGTGGGACGGCACACGCAACAGGCTCAAGTCGGTGCTCACCATCAAGGAAGCCGACTCGAACGGCTACATCACAGCGTTCGACGTGTTCCTGCCCGGCCGTACATGGCAGATCAAACGCGACGCATTCGCCTCGGCATGGCAGGTATCAGGACTGCACGAGACTCCACAATGGAACGGGCCATGCGCGGTGCCGTTCATCCATGACCAGCAGCTATCGAGACCGTTCGGATGCAGCCGCATCAGCCGCCCAGTCATGGCCCTCACCGACATGGCATTCCGCAGCATGGTGCGCATGGAAACGACCGCAGAATTCTATGCCGCACCCAAGCTCTGGTTCCTCGGAGCCGACAGAAGCGCCTTCAGCGCCGATACTTGGAGCTCACTCATCAGCGCCATCAACGGACTGGGCCGCGACGTCAAGGGCGACCTGCCCCAAGTCGTGCAAGTCCAGCAGGCCAGCATGCAGCCCCACAGCGACATGCTCAAAACCATCGCCATGCTGTGCGCGAGCGAAATGAGCGTACCGGTCGACGAAATGGGCATCACCCTCGACAACCCCTCAAGCGCCGAAGCAATGGCCGCCACCGAACGAAAGCTCACCCGCATCGCCGACCGACAGAACAAAGCCTTCGGCATGCAACTCAAACGACTCATGCAAATGGCCATATGCCTGCACGACAACATCAACAGCGGCCAGCTTCCCGACCAACTCAAGCGCATCACGCCATGGTTCGCACCAACCCGCGAAATCACCGACGCAGCCCGAGCAGACACCTACGCCAAAATCGCAGGCGTCAACCCCTCATACGCCACCAGCAGCGTCGCCTACCGCCGACTCGGACTCACGGCCGACGAAATCAACATCCTCAAAGCCGAACAATCCGTAGACGACCTGCGCGCACGACTGCTCGGAGCAACGACACAGGAGGCAAGCAATGGCCAGCAGAGCACCCAGCAAACGCAGCAGCCTCCCACTGAGCAACCTCAGTGACAGCCAACGCCAAGCATTCGAAACCCACCTCAACACCCTGTACGACGACTACCTCGAAGAGGTCGCCAACCTCATCATCGAAGCGAAAACCATGGTCGCCAACGCCACCTACGACGAAGGCGACCCACTCGAAAACGCACAGGCCCAACTCGCCCAATACGCGCGCCAAGCCAACCTCATCGCACAGGACTACTACCGCAACGTCAGATCAGCATGGGCGCTCGCCGCACACGTGGAACTACCCGGCTTTCAACCGGCGCAGGTCACCTCCGACCGCGCCGCATGGCAGGTGTTCGGCGGCTTCAACGACACCGACTTCGCAGGCCTCAAATTCACCGACGTCATCAACGGGCGCGCCAAATCAGGCATGACCATGCAAGACCTGTGGGCCAAGAAAACCGCAGGCTACGACGACGCACAATGGGAACAGCTCGCCAAGGACATCATCAACTCCACCACCCGGCTCACCCAACAGTTCACCGCCGAAAAAGACCCCAGCGAACCGCGATACGCCCGCGTGCCCTCGGGGCCAACCTGCGCATTCTGCATCATGCTCGCATCCAGAGGCTACGTCTACTGGAGCGACGAATCGGCCGGCAAATTCAACGGCTACCACCGCGACGACAACTGCCAGATCGTCAGCTCATGGGGCAAAACCAAAATCAACGGCTACGACCCCGACGCCATGAAAGCACGCTACAAGGCATGCCGCGCAAGCGTTGAACGACTCCTGACGAAAACCCGATACGAACAATACCGGGCGCTCGGCGAGGAGAACGGCGACGACGTCTACAGGTTCGACGAATGGGTCACGCGCCAAGTATTGGCCGAGATGCGCTGGCGCGACCCGCAATGGCTGTACGACGGCACCGAGCCTCCGATCAGCTTCCCCAGCGCCGCCATGCGCGAGGAGACCGAGAAGGCGAGGCCTCAGGAGATACGCACCGCAGAACGACTGCGAAAGCACGGCATCACACCGGCGTTCCAAGTCGACTTCAAAATGGTGCGCAACGAGGAAACCGGAATCGAGGAGCGCGTCGGATTGGCCGACTGGGCGCACGGCGTGGAAATCAAAACACCGCAATCAGCCGACAAATTCCGAACCATCGACAGCTACATAGGCAGCGCATCGAAGAAATCGGACTGCACGCGCCTCGTCATCGACAACACCGAAAACCCGAACATGAGCGACGATCAACTCGTCGGATACATCAACGACAGCAACCGCTTCCACGACGGGAAAATCTACATCCTCACCAAGGAAGAAAAGCTCCAAAGAATCAAGTAAGCGCCTCGGAACTCACTCGAAATAGCGAGAACGGGGGCGCTTACACACCAATCATATCACGGTGGAGTGGCCCAGCGGCGACGGCAGGAGCCTGTAAAGCTCCGACACTGACACAACGCGGGTTCGAGTCCCGCCTCCACCACTCACAGCCCCAGCAAATGGGGCTTTTTAATGCCCGAAAAGGGCGGAAAGGAAGGCCCGCCATGGCCGACAACGAAAACAGCGAGCAGCAGGCGAATCAGGAAGGCGAAAAGCCCGAGGAGAACACGGCCGATTACTGGAAGGCGAAATACGAGGACATGCGCGGACACATGCGCGACTGGCAATCCAAGGCCGAGTCGAACAAGTCCGTCGCCACGGAATACGCACAGTACAAGGAAACCACGCAAACCGAGATAGACAAGGCCAACAAGCGCGCCGAAAAGGCCGAGGCCAAACTAGCCGACTACGAGGCCAACCAGCAGAAGGCCGGATGGCGCTCGGCCGCAGCGGAAAAGTACGGCGTACCCGCCGAACTGCTCCACGGCGACACCGAGGAAACCATCAACGCCTCAGCCGAAGCAATCAAGGCATGGGGCGACACCCTCAAGCCGAAGAGCTACGCGCCGCACATCACCGACCCGGCCGGCCATCCAGAAGACCCCAAGCCCAGCGAAAACGCCGGACTTCTCAAACAACTATTCAACAACTAGTAAGGAGCCACCATGGCACTGAAAACCACCGACGTCACGCTGCCCGCCAGCGTCGCACTCGCCATCGTCGAGAAGGCCGAGGACACCAGCACCATCGCCGCACTGTCCCCGGCCGACACCATCAACGGATTCCTCGACGACAAATACAACGTGTTCACCGGAGCCGCCGAAGCCGATGTGGTGGCCGAAGGCGCGAAGAAATCCGGCTACGAGCAGACCGTCACCCCCGTGGAAGGCAAGTGCTTCACCGTGCAGGTCACCATCCGCGTGTCCAAGCAGCTCCAGTGGGCCGACGAAGCCGGCCAGCTCAAGATTCTCGACGCGATTCAGGTCGATCAGGCCAACGCCATCGGCCTCGCCCTCGACATCGTCGTCTACCACGCCCTCAACCCCAAGACCGGCACCGCTCTCGACGGCTACACCGCCCTCAACGCGACAGCCGCGCAGGTCACCGCCGGCAAGGACGAGATCGCCAACATCGACGCATTGGCCGCCGCCGTGCAGGACTGGGACATCAACGGCATCGCCCTGTCCCGCTCTTGGGCCGCGAAGCTGCGCACTCTGCGCGCCAGCGCCACCGACAGCCGCCTCTACCCCGAAATCCCCTTGAGCCTGCAGGCCGGCAGCCTCGACGGCATCCCGGCTGTGGTGTCCAACACCGTCAAGGGCACCAAGACCAAGGCCGTCGCTCCCGAGGTCATCCCCTACGGCGACCCGGACAACACCGGCGTCGATTTGGCCGGCAGCAACCAGATCGCCTGCCGCACCGAGGCCGTTTTCAGCTACGCGGTGCTCAACCCGAAGGCCATCGCGGTACTCAAGGCCGCCGCGTCCACCGGAAGGTGAGGTGATTTGGCATGGCAATCGCACCAACCCGCATCCTGAAGGTGGTCGACGCCGATGAGGCAGTCACCCCGACCCCAGTGGAACCTGTGCGCCTCGTCAACAAGGACGGCAACACATTCGTCGGCGGCAGCGTAAGCACCGCGAGCAACGCGCCCCTCGCGGACGGTGACGGTGCGCTCCGGCGACACATTGTCGTCCATCGCCGCGCGGCTTGGCATCCAGTGGACACAGCTCCACGGATACCGTTCCGACAACCCCAACCTCATCTACCCCGGCGAGGTGCTTACCTACTGAAAGGAAAGATCATGGACGAAACCACCAATCATCCGTACTGGCTGCCCGACAAGGTCTACGACGTGCTCAAATGGCTGGCGTTGCTGGCCATCCCGGCGCTGGCCGTGTTCATGCATACGATAGGCCCCGTGTGGGGTATGCCGTATGTCGACGAGATCGTGACCACGCTCAACGCGGCCGCCGCGCTCGTCGGCGTGCTGATTGGCGCGAGCGAACTCAAAGCCCGCTCGGTCACGGTCGACTAACGTAAAACCGAGCCGACTAATGTGAAAAGCCCCGCTCTCACGGAATCTTCCATGGGAGCGGGGCTTTTTCGTCGTTCTGGGATTGACTAGGCATTGGCCAATGCGCTGACCCTTTGCGGTGTGATGCCGATGATGTCGGCCACGTCACGCACGGTCATGCCTTGTCCGCGCAGCAGTCCGACGGCGTTTGCGGTGAGTTCGGATGCCTTGGCGCGTGCTTCGGTCGCCTCGCGGCGGGCCGTGAGCAGTTCGTCGATCATGCGTTCGTCCTGCTTGGACAGCTTCGGATCCACGGTGACTGTTCCGACCTGCCGGCCGAGCATTCCGGCGGCATCTCGCACCATGACCTCGACTTGGTCGAGGCGTCGCGCCTGTGTGAACAGGCCGGGGATCTCGGGCACTTCCACGGCCCACCAGTTGCCGGAGCGCTCCGCGATTGCTGTGACGTTCATTGGTTCGCTCATTTCAGGTTCCTTTCGAAGTAGCGGATGATGCCCTTGGCGGTGAGCTCGTTGACCTCGCTGTGGCGGGGCACTGTGGTCTCGATGCCTTGGATGCTGACCTTGCTGTGGTTGCCGCCCTCGGTCCAGATGGCGGTCGTTCCGTGTTCCTTGGCCAGCTTGTTGAGCTTCCGTTCGAGTTCCTTGCGCTTCATAACTATAGTCTACCTTTATTTACTAAACAAGTCAAGTGAGGTTTACAAAACTATGGTGTTGGGTCATGCGATGAGTGTGGCCGATACGGCGTCCCTCAGACGTGCGCACGGCATGGCGACGTAGCGTTGCGTGGTCTCCACCGAGGCGTGGCCCAGCAGTCGGCTCACGGGCAGCAGGTCGTGCGTCGCCTCCCATGTGCGGGTGGCGTACCGGTGTCGCAGCGAGTGTGCGGACCATCCATCGAGCAGACGTGATAGGTGTTTGCCGACATAGCTCGCTTCGACATGGGATCCCCACCGCCCTGGGAAGATGTAGCCGGGGCCGTGAGCGCGAATCTCTCCTGCGAGGTCGTCGCTGATTGGCACCATGCGCTGTACGTCGCCTTTGCCGATCACCATGAGGCTCCAGCCCATGAGGTCTCTGACGAGGTCGGCGTCGGATATTTTGGCTATCTCGAAGCGCCTGAGGCCGGCCTCGGCTCCGAGTCTGAGCATGAGCCGTTCCCGGTCGGTGGCCTTTGAGAGGGCTTTGAGGATGACTACGTCCGGGCATGGCCTTGGGTGGGGGTGTGGGCGCCGTATGCTCGGTAGCGCACGGCTGGGGTCGGTGTCGATGTGTCCGGTCTGGAACATCCAGCCGAAGAATCCGGCGCATGCGTTTCGCGCGCCTTTGCGTGTCTCCGGCTTCCATTCGCGGCCGGCGAAGTAGGCGACTAGGTCACTGGCCTCCACGTCGAGCGGGCTACCGCCGAGCGCTTGGCTGATGGCTGTGAGCTGGCATCGTCTCGTGTTGATCGTGCTGGCGGCGTATGCGCCGGCCTTGAGGGAATCAAGCCATTGTGCGATGTAGTCGCGCCATCCCGGCGCTGGATATTGTTTAGTAGGCATGGCAACCGCCTTACCTTGGTTATCTGACGCGCGACCTTGCGCGTCCGTAAGTGATAAAACAAACGGTCGCCAACCTTCAAGATTGGCGACCGAATACTCCACACTGGTAGCGGGGCATGGATTTGAACCATGGACCTCTGGGTTATGAGCCCAGCGAGC